>Ga0306869_1000017_pt1 | contig 116099 bp, 92 predicted proteins | sample AntRauTorckE6833_FD_190421 | JGI IMG/M metagenome (GOLD analysis project Ga0306869, IMG submission 190421) | Saline lake microbial communities from Rauer Islands, Antarctica - Metagenome Torckler E6 #833 (v2) (version 2) | ecosystem: Environmental > Aquatic > Non-marine Saline and Alkaline >... | reverse complement strand
CGTGGGCGTAGTGACGGGCATCCGTCTCATATTCTACGTGAGCCGTTGCAATGGTAATACCACGCTCGCGCTCTTCCGGTGCATTGTCAATATCTGCAAACTGTTTGGCCACTCCGCCATACGTCTTCGCCATTACCGTGGTAATAGCCGCCGTCAAGGTCGTCTTCCCGTGATCTACGTGTCCAATCGTGCCCACGTTCACATGGGGCTTATTCCGTTGAAAGGTCTCTTTTGCCATGATTAAGCTGTTTTGTTAAGTATTGTTTATAAATTCATCAAAAAAATATTCGACCTGAGCCGATACTCGGATTTGAACCGAGGACCCCTTCCTTACCATGGAAGTGCTCTACCTCTGAGCTATATCGGCATCGTTGAGCGAGCGACCGGGATCGAACCGGCAACATTCACCTTGGAAGGGTGACACTCTACCAATTGAGTTACGCTCGCTTACGCGTGGGGAGAGCAGGATTCGAACCTGCGAAGTCTTACGACAACAGATTTACAGTCTGCCCCAGTTGGCCGCTTTGGTATCTCCCCAGAATAACAGTAAAATTTAGTCCGCTGAGCCAGTGACCGGATTCGAACCGATGACCGACGGTTTACAAAACCGTTGCTCTACCAACTGAGCTACACTGGCTTTTCGCGAAAGACTTCAAAATTAAGTATGATAGCTTTGATTGTCAATAAGCTTTTGTGAAAAACTTTCACTCTTTCTCATCTTTTACGATACTTTTCTTTCTGCGATAAGAAAAGTATGCCTTACCCCCCACGAACAGTACAATTAAGGCTAATATCACCTTTCCATAGTTAGATAAGTACTCGCCAATAACCGGCCAATTGTCTCGTATCACCCACCCCATTCCCAGCAATAGGCTATTCCACAGAACCGAACTCACCAAAGAACTGAGAATTGTGGGTATCACTTTGAGATGAGAGATGCCTGCTGTGAGCGAAATTACAGAGCGTGTCCCGGCCAAAAATCGATTCATAATAACGACACCTTGCCCCCACTTTTCCATCCACTTCTTACCTCGTGCAAAATATTTATAGTCAATAAATCTAAGCAAGAAATGACTATCTCGATTTTCTTCAATTTGCTCACCCCATCTGTGGCCAAGCCAATACATTGTCATGAATCCTGCAACTGAAGAAGTTACCGTTAGGCACCATACAGGAAAAAGCTGAATCAACCCTTCTGCAGCAAGGTATCCTCCAAAAGCAACAATGACATCACCAGGCAGTGGCGGGATTAAATTCTCTACATACGCAATCCCAAAAAAGATAAGATACACTCCCAACGGAGGCACTACACTAATCCAATCAACAATACTCTGTATAATTTGATCTGCCATCAGTTTGCTTTAACAATGAGTGCAACTGCCTGGGCAATAATCCCTTCTTCCCTTCCTGCAAAACCCATTTTCTCAGAAGTAGTTGCCTTGACTGATATATCATCAACCGAACACTCTAGTTCGTTAGCTATACTTTTTCTTATTTCATCAATATGAGGACGAAGTTTGGGCTGCTCTGCTATGACCGTTGCGTCAAGATTACCAAGCTTATAGCCCCGTTCCTGAATTAGGTCATAACTTTCCCGAAGCAACTTACGGCTGTCTGCATTTTTAAATGCAGGATCGGTATCCGGAAAATGAGACCCAATATCTCCAAGAGCGAGCGCCCCCAATAGTGCATCGGTTATAGCATGAAGTAAAACATCGGCATCGGAATAACCAAGCAAACCTTTATCGTGCGGAATTTCAACTCCACCAAGAATAAGCTTTCGGCCTTCTTGAAAACGGTGAACATCATAGCCGTACCCAATCCTGATTTTATTCATGATCTCTTTCCTATAATTAGTTCGGCAATTTTCAAATCAACGGGGTAGGTGATCTTCAGGTTTTCCCGATCGCCTTCCACCATCTTAACCTTTCCGTTGATACGCTCCACCAACGAAGCATCATCCGTACCAACATACTTATCTTTTATGGCTGACTCATATGCATCTACTAACAATTGGCGCTGAAAAACCTGAGGTGTTTGTGCTTGCCAAAGATAAGATCGGTTTGGCGTTTCCTGAATTGCCAAAGACTCATCTACCTTTTTTATAGTGTCTTTAGCCGGCACGCCAAGCACGGCACCCCCAATTTGCTCTGCTACACGGCAACATTCTTCAATTAATTCAACCCTTACAAAAGGACGAACGGCATCATGAACTGCAACCAAGTCTATTTCTTCACCTACATGCTTGAGGGCATTATATATAGAAAACTGCCGTTCTTTTCCTCCCACCACGATATCGAAATGCACATCGGTCACAAAATGGCCAACTATATTCTCTATCTCTTTGATATAGCTTTTAGAGGTTGCCACAATTATCTGCTTTACTTCAGAGAATTCAAGAAACCGGGCAACCGTATGCTCAAGAATGGATTTTCCTCCCACCCTAATAAAAGGCTTGGGAATTTCAGAACCCATTCTCTCGCCCGATCCTGCCGCCGGTATTATGACCGACAGTTTTGACATTCTTAAAGAATCAACATTGCATCACCGAATGTAAACAGTCGATAATCATTCTTTTTGGCTTCTTCGTAAGCTTCCATCAAGAAATCATATCCTGCAAAAGCAGCAGAAAGCATCAAGCGAGTAGACTCAGGCTGATGGAAATTGATAATCAATCCTTCTGTAATCTTGAAGTTATAAGGAGGATAAATAAATTTATCTGTCCAGCCCGTTCCGGCTTTTGACATACCACTTGCCATCACACTGGTCTCAATGGTTCTACAAGAACTTGAACCTATTGCGATAACACGGTTTTTCTTTTTCTTAAGCGTTTCGTTGATCTTGTCAGAAGTATCTTTAGAGATAAAGAAATTATCTGAATCCATGCGGTGCTTGGTCAAATCTTCAACTTCCACATTTCTGAAAATACCCCAGCCTATATGAAGAGTAGTAGGTAAAAACTCTACACCTTTCTTTTTAATTTTCTCAACCAGCTCTTCGGTAAAATGCATACCTGCTGCAGGTGCAGCAACTGCTCCACGCTCGGTAGCAAAAATAGTTTGATAGCGCTCCTTGTCTTCTTCAACAGGCTCTCTTTCAACATAAGGAGGAAGTGGCATCTTGCCGAGCTCATCTAACCGATTATAAAGCTCCTGATTAGGACCTTCGTATAGGAAGCGAATTGTTCGGCCGCGGGAAGTCGTATTATCCACTACTTCAGCCATCAGCTCTTCGTCTTCTTCACCAAAGTATAGCTTGTTTCCAATTCTGATTTTACGCGCCGGTTCAACCAATACATCCCAGAGCATATTTTCAGGCATCAGCTCTCTGAGTAAGAAAACTTCAATATCAGCTTCTGTTTTCTCTTTTTTACCATTGAGGCGTGCAGGAAATACTTTCGTATTATTATAGATCATGATATCATCTTTATTCAGATACTCATGAATTTTATCGAAGGTTGTATGTTCGATTGTTCTTTCTGCACGATTAAGAACCATCAACTTTGCTGAATCTCTTCTTTTCAGCGGTTCTTCAGGAATGTTTAAATCGTCAGTCTCAAATTTAAAATCGGTGAGCTTCATTAGCTTTCTATAGGTTATTCGATACAGTTAGAAAAGTTAAATAAAATAGACTTTTTTTTTGGCGATTTCAATGCGTCCCTTCATTCTCTCTTGTTTATTATTATTTGCCAATTCGTTATACTTATGTAATTGCTCTTGCGTTCAACTGTAAACCTTTACGAGCACCATGAAAAAATTATTCACACTCACTTTTGTATTCGCTCTATTTTTGAGCTTTCAACTTTCTGCCCAATTGAGAGAGGACTTACCTGCTTACAACGACTTTTCAGGCCCTGTTATTAACAATCAAGAGGCTACCGTTCAAACATGGCTAAGTAACTTTTTCCAAAATAATGTGACTATGAGTCACTCTTATTCCATGAACTTTGGGTCGGTTGGCGGCAATTATCAGAATGTGAATTCATACACAAACACGCTCAATTTTCTCTTTACAGAAAATTTAACTGGGCGCATGGATGTTTCTTTTCTTCACTCCCCTTTTGGAGGGTCCAACTTTGTAGACACAGATAATAACATCGGTGGAGAGGTGCTCATCAGAAATGCTGAGTTGAATTACAAAATAAGCGATAATGCTCATATTCAGCTCCGTTATCAGCAGTTGCCAAGTAACTACGGGTATTACAATCCTTATGGTTATGGCTTTAGTCCTTACGGTAATAATCGGTTTGGCAACAACTGGTACTAGTAAAATGATTAGTTAATGGCAGATAAAGACGGCAAGAGCTCTTCCGGTACAAACGAACTTTTTTTAAATGCTGCCATTGGGTTTTTAAGTGTACTCTTAATTGTTCTGGTCGCCGCACTTTTCACTCGTATTATTTATCCCAGAATATTCAATGAGAGAGCTGAATTACAATCAGAACTTATAAGTGAAATCATCCAAATTGAAGTTCTGAATGGATGTGGGATTTCAGGAATCGCAAATTCATATACCGGTCTATTACGCAAAAATGGTTTCGATGTAGTTGAAACCGGTAATTTTGAAACGTTTGACCTCCAAGAAACCATTATAATATCAAGGAGCGGAGTTATGGATAACGCCTACCGGGTAGCAAACGCCTTGGGAGTATCACAGGCTAATGTAATAAGAGAATCCTCTCCCGATTTTTATCTCGATGTAAGCGTAATTATAGGACACGACTTTGAAAAACTTAATACTGATTAATTTATGACAGACATTAAACAACCAGCAAAGAAACAATTTAAAAATTCCTATTCGGATGACTCACCAAATTCACAAGAAATGGTGGAAGTTATAACAGAAGCTTTACTCAGCCGAAAGGGTAAAGAAATCACTGTGCTGGATGTTTCAAAGCTTACCACACTTACCGATTATTTTGTAGTCTGCCACGGTAATTCCGACGTACAGGTTAAAGCTCTTTCTGATGCTGTTGAAGAAGATATCAGAGAAAAGACCGGTGAAAAAGCTTGGAAGAAAGAGGGACTACAAGGTCGCTCATGGGTTATCCTCGACTTTGTAAACATTGTAGTTCACGTAATGAGTAAAGAGAAGCGCGACTTCTACGGCCTTGAGCGCATGTGGAATGATGCAGACGTAACTTATATAAAAGATGAGGACGAGGAGTAATCTTTATTGAGTTCTTCTACACCTCATATCCTTGTTACAGAACCCATTCCTGAAAATGTAATTTCATTTCTGAAAAAGCACGGTAAAGTTACCGTAGCGGAGAAAGGTACCTACCAGACTGAAGAAGACCTTATTCAGGACATTCCTTCTTATGATGCTCTTTTGTGCATGCTTTCTACCCCAGTTACTGAAAAGGTTTTAGAAGCAGGTAAGAAGCTTCAGGTAATAGCGAACTTCGCAGTCGGATATGACAATATCGATGTTGAGGCTGCGCATAAGAGAGGAGTAAAAGTAGCCAACACGCCTGATGTTCTTACTGAAGCCTGCGGTGACTATGCCATGGGTTTACTTCTCGCCCTTTCAAGAAAGTTTAAGGAGGCCGAACAATACCTAAGAGATGGTAACTTCAAAGGTTGGGAACCACTGGGATTCCTTGGGATGGAATTAAGAGACCGAACTTTAGGGGTTATTGGGATGGGGAGAATAGGTCAGGCTTTTGCTCATCGAGCTAAAGCCTTTGGAATGAATATCATTTATCACAACCGCACTCCCCTCGACTCAGAAATTGAGCAAGAACTTGAGGCCGAGTATATCAAAGACCACAAAGAACTGGCCCGCCAGTCTGATGTGATTAGTTTGAATTGTCCGCTCACTCAAGAAACTCATCACTTGGTGGATAAAGAATTTTTGGAAATACTTCCCAAGCATGCCTTGTTGGTTAATATTTCAAGAGGTGCCGTTATTGATGAAGCAGCTTTAGCTAAAGCACTTCACAATAAAACTATAGCCGGTGCTGCTCTGGATGTTTTTGAAGAAGAACCCAAAGTACATCCTGATCTGCTTTCAGCTCCAAACACGGTCTTACTTCCCCATATTGCGAGTGCTACTCACCGAACGAGAGAGGATATTGGGATGCTGGCTGCACAAGCAATCGCCTCGGTTCTTGATGGAAAACCTGACCATAAAATACCGAACTTGATTAGCCCCTAATTTACGCTCATATTCGTTTTATAAATTATGAGCAAAGCTATCTTGAAATCCCCCATTCATAACAATACCTGGACACTTGCTTTCCTGCTTACATTAGTTGCTTTAATGTACGGGATATTCGAGATTTGGACAGAGCAGGACGACCTTACCGACCTGGAACAAACGACCCTGGCCAATGAAGCGATTAATACGGCTCTTCAAAACTATCTCAATTTTGAGCGGGAGTTTGTAAACCAAAGCAACCAATTTTCAGCGTTTGCAAAGCAGCAGCTTCAGAATAACGAACCGCTAAGCTCCATCACAACTGAAGCAGATGAAGCATGTAACTTCTGGGGCATTTCTCTATTCAAAGGGAGTGAGCACATTCTTTGGACAGGATTCTCTCCACAAAAATTATCCCCCACTATACAATCTGACACAAATAATGCTTACGTAAGCATTGAGCAAACCAATAATGTAACTTTTCTGAATTACAGCACGCCCATTTCAGCACAACTGAAAGATACTTTAATTCAGTACACGCTAGTCACCCGTAAAAAGGTAAAGCAGGAAAACATCTTGCCCATTGGTAATGATTCCGAGCTAATGCCTTCTGACTTTTTGCAGCCCGAAGCTGATTACCCTGTCCACTTCAGCTTCTTTGAAGAGCCCCCCAAAGACCCACAGTTTATCACCAGGATATCTACTCAAAGTGTCGATTCAGCAGGCGTTATTTATACCCTTAGTGAAGACTACTCAATATATCGTTCGGCCCAGCAAAACCAATACTTTTTATACCGGGCTATTTTCTATGCTGTTCTCATAAGCCTGATTACCCTTTTCCTCATCTCTATTTCTCGGGAACTCAGTACGTGGAAATCTTTATTATTGAAATTATTTGCCATTACCCTGGCGTGGCTCTTCTTCTCCAATATCGACTATGGTGTGGGATGGATTGAAATATTTTATGCTTTTGGCCAACAAGACTTCGAAGCTATAAAACCCCTTGTCAAATATGGGGTTCATTCTTTCTTTATTCTACTCTTGACGATCGTTTGCTTCAGACCTTTAATAAGTTCAAGCCTTGAGGTCAAAGAGCCCTCAAGTATAATCACCGCAGTTCTTATAGCCTTCTTTGGCTTTCTTAGTGCTATTCTACTTCATTTTTATTTATTAGAAACCTATTCCTTATTTACCGAGACCTCCATTGCTGTTTTAGACCTTGAAGTTTTCCCTCACCTTGAGACCTTTCTTTTTTATGTTATTTCCGGAGTCTTCTGCATTTCATCTATTTCACTGCTCACCATTTTAGGGTGGTTTCTAATGAAGCTCACCCCTCAGTCTCCATCTATTTCATTATTGATTATGCTGGGCGGATATTTAATTGGGTTAATTGTCATTTTTGTGCTGAATTTGTATCCGGAAATTGCTGGCTGGCTGGTACTAAGCACCACTTTATTCTTTGCTGCTATACTTGTTTTCATTTTTATGGCGCATCAAAACCCGGCCTTATTTACTTTTGCGTCCCGACTCAGGCTCTTGCTTCTTTTTAGCTACATCGCGGTTTGTATTTCCTATATCGCCGTTTACAAAGGCTACTCAATACGTCTGAATAGCCAAATGGAAAAAGCGGCTCAACTTTTTGTTGATGAAGAAGCTACCCAAGCTGAAATAATTGCAAGGAATTTGCTAACCCAGTTAGAGCAATCCGTATCTAACCTCACTTTAAATGATTTTATACAGCGGCCTGCTTTTGTAGAGAATTATTTCACACAGCAAACCCAGAACCTTTTACAGCAAGACTGGGAGCGTTTCTCAATTTCTACCCAGCTTGTAAATAATCAGGGGGAAATTATTGGGGAATATTCCTCTGATCTGGACTCCCCGGCCTGGACCCGTGCATTTAATATGCTCTCTCTGGTTATTCCTTTTGAGGAAGAACAAATCCGTGTTGAAAATCTTCGCCCTATTGTTCGGGAACGTCCACTTAATGAAGCCAATTCAAACTACTCTTCCTTTCGCCGGGCGTGGATTCCTCTTTTTCAAGATGGAAATACAGAACAACGTATTGGCTGGATATTGTGCTCAGTATATCGGGAGCGTCCTCAATACGAGAAACCCCTGCGTGCTGTTATTGCTTCTGAGGGAAGTGAAAGCTGGAATGCCTCCATCAGCATTACCGAATATATTGACGGCTTAGCCGCGCGCCGGAATATTGTAGGAACACCTCTAGACATTCCTGGATATCTGCGCTTGCCTTCAGATATCCTCTCAGAAATCAAATCTGACTCCTCATTTTATCGAACAACAGGTTTAGGGAATCAACATATCCGTGAATACTTTATCGCTACTTCGGCTAATCAGATTATCCGTGCAGCAACCAACGATCCCGGTCTTGATAATCACATTTTTTCTATACTTCGTTTTTTCTTTTGCGTGCTGGTTCTTGGGCTGGTGGTTCTGGGTTCTTTGTTCTGGAAAAAAGATCTTAACATACTAGGACATAATCGCCGCTTTAGGGATCGCCTGATCGACCGGTTTATTTTTGCTTCGCTGATTTGCCTGATGGCATTAATTGGAACAACCTACTATGCCATAAAAAGTCAAAATCAGAAAGGCGTTCAAGATCAATTACTCAGCAAACTTGATAACCTTACAGAATCCATATCATTTCAGGAATCACTCTCTCCTGATGAATCCCGCATACCGCTTAGTGAATTGACTTCTACTTTAGATGCTGATGCTGCCCTTTACCGTAATAATACCGTTGATATTTCTACAACAAGCCAAATCTATAATCAAAATTTATTACCCCGTATGCTTCCCTGGGATGTGTATGAGTCGATATACAATCGAGGCAATCAACAGGTAACCCGAAAAGTAACCTTGGGGAGTCAGCACTTGCTAATAGGATATCAGCCTTGGCTTAATGAGGAAAGCGAAATTGCCGGTATCGTTGCTATTCCAACTTTTCTAGAAGCCCCGAAATTTAATGAACAACTCCTTTCAACTACCAGCTATCTGCTTGGTTTCTATGTAGTGATATTTGGGTTTTTCATTATTGGAGCCGCCCTTATTTCAACACAGCTAACCTCTCCTCTTGAGGCTTTGCGTGAAGGACTCAAGAAGATTTCCGGCGGTGATTTAGAAACGACTTTACCTGTTAAAAGTAAGGATGAAATTGGCTCTCTTACCAATGCCTATAATGTGATGGTGTACCGGCTTAAAGATCTACAGCAAGATTTAGCTAAGGCAGAAAGAGAGGCTGCATGGAAAGAGATGGCGCAGCAGGTTGCTCATGAAATCAAGAATCCGCTAACCCCTATGAAGCTCAACCTTCAACATCTTCAAAGGCAGTTAAACGTTTCGGATGATGACTTCAAAAAGATGAAGCCACAAATTGAGAAAATTGCCGTCAATATGATTGATCAGATTGAGTCGCTAAATAAAATAGCTTCCGACTTCTCAAAATTTGCTCAGCCAACCGAGCAGGAATTCAACGAAATAGAAATTAACACTTTATTGGAATCTGTTGCTGAACTTTACAAGTCTGAGGATAAGCTAAAAATAGTATCTGAACTATATCCCGAAGAACTCTACGTAATGGGAGTGAAAGAGGAGCTTAGACGAGTGTTGGTCAACCTTATAAAAAATGCTACTGAAGCCATGCCCGATGGCGGCAAAGTAACGCTCTGTTCCCTTACGGATGATGACAAGTCTTTCGTATTAATAGAGGTTATCGATAATGGAGAAGGAATTCCGAAAGAAAACAGAGAGGACATCTTCGTGCCTAATTTCTCAACCAAGTCAAGTGGTACCGGGCTAGGGTTGGCTATCTCCAAAAAAATTATTGAAGAACATGACGGAAAAATATCTTTTGATTCTACCCCCGGCAAAAAAACCATATTTAAAATCAGCCTTCCAATTCACCACAAAGAATCCAAGTACCGCGAGAGCAAATAGCCGGCTGTCAGGATTTTTATTTAAACTTAACGCGTTTACCAGTTGAAATTAGTTTGCCAAGGTATTTAAAAGATGATTACTCCAAAATAAGATTGGCCCGAGCAGTCAGCTCTCAGCTTTCAATAACACTGCAGGCTATTACGTTTTAAAGGCAACCGGTAAACGCGTTAAACTTAATCACTATTGGTGAATATTTGTCCGTACCTTTGCTGCCCTGATGAAAAATTCCCAAAAAGAAATAAAAAAAGAAGGCCTAAAACTCGTAGCGATTGGCAGCCCTATTATTGCTACTCAGTTACTTCGCATGGGTCTCAATTTCACCGATACCGTAATGGCGGGAAATCTATCCGCCCTTGACCTCGCCTCTGTAGCTATTGGAAATGCTATCTACATGCCCATCGGGATTTTTTGTATGGCAACCCTGATTGCTATAAATCCCATTGTATCTCAGTTTTTAGGAGCCCGTGAATTTGATCTCATCGGCAAAAGCGCCCGACAAATGTTTTGGCTGGTTTTGATGCTGGCTATCCCCTGCTTCTTCCTGATCCGAAACCTCGAAATTGTGATGCAACTTATGGGAGTCACTGCTGAAATTATTCCTATTGCCGATGGATATCTCAAAGCCATTTCGTGGGGAATTTCACCTTTGTTAGCCTATGCCGGAGTTCGGTATTTCAGTGAGGGATTATCTGTCACAAAGCCTGCTATGTACATTGCTGCGGTGAGTCTGGTTTTGAATGTTGGTGCTAATTATGTGTTGATGTACGGAAAATTGGGCTTCCCTCAGCTTGGTGCGGTGGGCACCGGATACGCTACCTCCATCATAAACCTATTTGGAGCCATTGTATTTATTGCTTTCACAGCCTCCTTCAAACCCTTTAAGCGATTCAATATTTTTGCCCGAACTAAAGGCCCGGAGTGGAAATACATCCGTGAGCTAATAACGGTTGGCGTTCCAAATGGAATCAGTTCTTCGATGGAGGTATTGCTTTTTGCTACGATCAGTTTACTGATGGGAACACTCAGTGTGAAGGCTGCGGCGGCCCATCAAATTGCTATAAATGTAGCAGCCACCATGTTTATGATTCCTTTTGGACTTTCCATGGCTATCTCCCAGCGAGTGGGCTTTTCGCTCGGACAAGGTTCCATGGAAAAAGCCCGTTTTCGTGGATTTGTGGGGATTGCTATTTGCGCCGGAGTAATGACGCTCACCGCCCTGCTTCTATTTCTCGCTCCGAAATTTATCATCAGCATTTACACCAATGACATAGAAGTGGCCGGAGTTGCGATTACACTGGTTTTTATGGCCGCTATTTTCCAGATTTCAGACGGACTTCAGGTGGGAGCATTCGGTGCTCTCCGTGGGTTAAAAGACACCCGCGTGCCCATGATTGTGAATTTCATTTCTTACTGGCTGGTCGGATTTCCAACGGGATATATTTTGGGAATCTACCTTGGCTTTGGCCCCGAAGGATTATGGATTGGGTTGATTGGAGGCTTATCTGTGGCTGCTGTTTTGCATAATTACAGATTCAATAAACTCACAAAAATCAGATCCTAAGATTTGAATGAAGCCTCCCACCAAAAGGTTTGGATAACACACGCAAATTGTTATCCTACTGCATGCCCGTTTTCATTCATGACATAGCGACTTCGGTTCCCCCATTTTTCAGTGACCAGCAACATATTCGCGAGGTCATGAAGAAACATATCGGCACAGACAGAAAATCTGAAGCTATTATTCACCGCATTTATACACAATCCGGTATTGAAAAACGCCATTCTGTAGTGCAAGATTTTGAACCTAATCAACACGGTCAATTATTCTTTAACGGACAGGTTAAAAGTGAGCCCGGCACAGCAGCCCGCAACAAAGTTTATGAGAAAGAGTCAAAAAAACTGTTTGTGGACGTGGCTCGAAAGCTCCTCGCTGATAATCCGCATATTTCTTCCAATGAAATCACCCATGTAATCACCGTTTCGTGCACCGGCTTTTATGCTCCCGGCCCAGATTATGAAATCGTAAAAACTCTCATGCTAAAACCTTCTACTGAACGCTTCCATGTTGGCTTTATGGGATGTTATGCAGCTTTTCCGGCTATGAAGATGGCAAAGTCATTTTGTATTTCTGATCCAAATGCTGTGGTATTAGTCGTTAGTGCTGAACTCTGCACCTTACATTTTCAATTCAAGAATGATGTAGATAATTTGTTATCAGGATCTGTGTTTGCTGATGGTGCCGGGGGAATGATTGTATCTTCAAAACAACCCAAGAAGCAAGCGTTTGAAATCAGTAAGTTTGCTTCCTCCCTTGCTCCAAAAGGTGAAAAAGACATGGCATGGACCATCGGCGATTCAGGCTTCGACATGGTGTTGTCAACCTATGTGCCCGATATCATTCAGGAAAGCCTGCAGACCGTTATCCAGCCGCTCTATGATGAATACGGGATAACTAATGATGACATCAACCATTGGGCCCTTCACCCCGGCGGACGGTCAATCCTTGATAAAATTGAGAGTAACCTCGAGTTGAAGCCGGATCAAATTTCAGCATCCAGAGAAGTGCTTGCCGAATATGGAAATATGAGCAGCGCCACTATACTGTTTGTGTTAAAGAAATTGATGCAGTCTGATTTACAGCCCGAACAACGAATTTTATCTATGGCTTTCGGTCCCGGGCTAACCATTGAGAGTGGGCTTTTTAGTGTTCATCATCCGGATAACAGTTAGCTATGCCTCTATTTCTCTCAGAGCGCCAACCACAGCTGGTAGAAATTATGGATCGGGATGATTGTGATCCTGTTCTGCTCGAAAATACCTACCGCCAATTTGCTACTATCAACCTCTTACTTTCTAAATGGAAGAGAATTTATAAATCCCGGCTCCTTCCTCTAATGCAGGAAAGCCGAACGTATACCCTTCTCGATATTGGCTTTGGTGGGGGTGATGTTTCCATCAAACTTGCTGAGTGGGCAAAGAAAGATGGCATTGATTTGAAAATCACCGGGATTGAAACCGATGAACGTGCATATAATTTTGCTGCTAAATCAGAGTCTCCGGATTCTGTCACTTTTTTGCACTGCTCTTCCTCTGATTTAGCTGCCAAGGGTGCTTCTTTTGATTTTGTGATTTCAAACCATGTTCTCCATCATCTAACAAGCGATCAAACCAAATTAATTCTGAACGAGGCAAAGTCTCTGGCTACCCAAAAAGTCATCTTTAATGATATTGAACGCAGTGATCTTGGGTTCGTATTATTCACTACCTTTGCTCGGATGCTTTTCCGGAATTCTTTTATTGTAGCTGACGGACTCACATCCATAAAACGCAGCTATACCAAAAAAGAACTTCAAAAAGTGGCTCCTGAAAACTGGAAGGTGCAGCGTATTTTTCCTTTCCGGCTATTACTGATTTATGACAGAAAATAAGATCGACATACCGATTGTGATTGTTGGAGGAGGTCCTGTTGGCTTATTTCTTGCCATAAGTTTGCAAAAAAAAGGCATCGAGTGCAGAGTATTGGAAAAGCGGAAAGAGCCGGTTCCTGATTCCCGTTCACTCGGCATTCACCCGGTTTCGATGGAGCTTTTTGATGAGCTCGGAATCACTGAACCTTTTTTAAGTTCAGGATTGAAAATTAAAAAAGGGCTCGCTTTAACTGCAGAAAAAAGCTTAGGAGAAATTTCTTTTGAAAACTGTCCACCACCCCATAACTACATCTTAGCCTGTCCCCAATTCACTACCGAAAAAATTCTGCGGGAAGAACTTTTTAAACTTGATAACGAAGCCCTTATTCTTGGCGCTGAATTCGAGTTTTTAAATGAGAAGGAAGACCATATCGAGGTGATCTATTCTAAAGATGAACAAACGAATCAACGCTTAAAGAGTGCCTATTTAGTAGGTTGTGACGGTAAAAACAGCTCCGTTCGCCAACATGCCTCTATTCATTATTCCGGCAAAAGATATGATGACACCTATATTATGGGTGATTTTGAAGACACTACAGATTTTGGCCCTGACGCTGCCGTTTTCTTACCAAAAAATGGCCTCATCGAATGCTTCCCTCTTCCAAATGGCATGCGTCGCTGGGTGGCAAAAACAGATCACTATCATTCAAATCCAACTCAATCCGAGTTAGCTGAATTGGTCGGGAATAGAATTGGGTATAACCTCTCCAATATAAAAAGCACAATGCTTAGTAGTTTCGGTGTTCAGCATTTTATGGCAGAAACTTTTACTAACGGCAGGGTTGTACTTGCAGGTGACGCTGCTCATGTGGTTAGCCCCATTGGTGGACAGGGCATGAATTTAGGCTGGATGGATTGCAAAGTGTTAGCAACCAACTTTGCTGACATCATCAATTATCAGGGAAACGAATCCTCAGAATACGCTCGCCAAAAGCTTATAGATTATTCAAAAAGCCAACGAAAAATTGCTTCAAAAGTAGCGAAACGGGCTGAAATCAACATGGCGCTTGGAAGAAAGTCTAAAATTCCCTTTTTGCGGAATTTATTTGTGAAGGGGATGTTGCAGTCACCTCTTAAAACTAAGGTAGCAGAACTCTTTACTATGCGGGGCTTGAGCAGCTGGTGGGCTTGAGCAGCTGGTGGGTTTAAACCGGAAATGACAAAAAACAGGTAGAGCCAATTTCCGAATTTTCATTATACCTAATAGTGCCATTTAGCTTATTTACCAGAGACTCAATAATAAGTTTTCCATGTGGACGATTGCTTTTAGTATCAGCTTTTACATTAAATCCTACTCCATCATCAGTAACTATAAGTGCGAGCTTGTCTTTGCTGGTTTGCTTTAAGCTGATCACCACTTCTCCGGCATTTTTTTTGGTAAATGCATGCTTATAGGCATTAATTAAAAGCTCGTTTAGGATTAGTCCGCATATCATACTTCGGTTTGGGTCAAGCGTAATCTCTTCCAACTGTATATTAAGCCTGATGTCTTTTTCAGATGTATCAAAAACTTTTTCCACATTCTGGGCGATTGCAGTCAGATATCGAGACAGTTCTAATTTTTCTGAGTCTCGCTGATCATATAGCAGTGAATGGGCTTCTGCCACTGAGCGAATTCTTGAATTCGTTGAACTCAATAAGTCCCGATACTTTTCATCCTCCACTTCACGAAGATCAAATTCGAGAAGTCCGCATATCATGGACAAGTTATTTTTCAAGCGATGGTGAATTTCCATCATTTGCATATCCCTCTCTTTCAGCGTCTCCTCAATTTCGTCATACCTTTTTGAGCGTTCAATAGCGGACGACACATGTAAAGCAAGCGACTCGAACACGGGGACATCTTCATTTTCAAATGACTTCCCGTCTTTTTTATTAATAGCCTGAAGAACACCGAATGCATTACCCTTACTGTCCTGCAAAGGAACACAAATAATATTTCTTGTGGTAAAACCGGTTGATAAATCCTTCCAAAAAATATCACTTTCAACTACATCATTAGAAATGAAGGGTTGATTATAGGAGATTACCCAGCCGCCAATCCCTTTGCTTTTAGGCACTCTCATGCCCATAATTTCATCTTTAACCGGTCCGGTAGGAATACTGACGTTTAAATCTCCGGTCGATTCATCGAGAAGCATTAGTGAACTGGCCTCGGAATTCATCACAACCTTAGCGGCCTCCATGCATTTACGCAAAACCTCCTTGAGCTGTAAGGTTCTATTAATACCATCTACAACATGGAGCAGAAGTCCTTCATACCCGAAAGTCTCTACATTTTCTTGAGCTATATTTTTACTTCGATCTTTGATAGAAATACCCGAAACAATGCTAACGTAAGCTTTATTTATTTTAGAAAATTATTTGTACTACCCTATCCTCACAAAATGTAGTAATTGTAAGGCACAAAAAAAAAGCACAGATTTAAAATCTGTGCTTTTAGAATTACATTTGTCCAACCTTAGAAAAAGATAACAGCTGTTTCAAGGTTGAAATATGTTGCTAAATCAATTCTGCTCTTTGCTTTTCTTCAAATAATCGAGCAGTACGGTATGAAGAATTCCACCATTTCGGTAGTAATCAACTTCAACCGGTGTGTCGATTCGGCAATCGGTCATAAACTCAATAACCTCACCGTCGGTTTTAGTGGCCGTGACTTTTATTTCGCCACGAGCTTCCACATTATCATCCACATGGATATCAAATGTTTCTGAACCGTCGAGTCCTAATGTATCAGCACTTTCACCTTCTTTAAACTGAAGTGGAAGTACTCCCATTTGGATGAGATTAGAACGGTGAATACGCTCGTAAGATGTCGCAATTACCGTTTCAATACCTAAAAGTGCAGTACCTTTTGCAGCCCAGTCACGAGAGGAACCCGTTCCGTACTGCTTACCGGCTAAAGCAACTAATGGTGTATTGGTTTCTTTGTATTTCAGTGATGCATCATAAATAGTAGTGATTTCATCATCAGGGAAATACTTGGTGTAGCCACCTTCTTTACCGGGAGCAAGTTGGTTTTTGAAACGGACATTGGCAAAAGTACCGCGTGTCATCACTCGGTCATTACCACGTCGAGAACCATAGGAGTTGAAGTCTTTTTCCTCAACGTTATGGTCTTTTAAATACTTACCTGCCGGTGAGTCTTCTGCAATGTTACCTGCAGGTGAAATGTGATCGGTTGTGATCGAATCTCCAACCTTCACAAGAGCTCTAGCACCTTTAATTGGTTTGATAGGTTCAGGATCTTCTGACATTCCCATAAAGAATGGCGGCTCCTGAATGTATGTTGATTCATCGCTCCAGTTGAAGAGATCTCCGCCTGAAACCGGAATTTTTTCCCAGGTTGGTGATTCAAAGATATCACCGTACATCTTATCAAAAAGCTCCGGACGGATAGCAGCATCTAAGTGCTCAGCAATTTCAGCTGTTGTAGGCCAGATTTCTTTTAGATAAACATCTTTTCCATCTTTGTCTTTACCCAAAGGCTCCGTGGCAAGATCAATGTCTACACTACCAGCCAGTGCATACGCAACAATTAGTGGAGGAGAAGCTAAATAGTTCGCTTTCACCCAAGGGTGAATTCGTCCTTCGAAGTTACGATTCCCGGATAAAACGCCGGCAGCAATCAGGTCGCCTTCTTTAATGGCCCTTTCAACAGCCTCTGGCAATGGACCGGAATTACCGATACACGTTGTACATCCGTACCCTACCAGGTTAAAGCCAAGCTTGTCCATGTATTCTGTAAGGCCCGCTTCTTTCAAATATTCAGTTACTACCCGAGAACCAGGAGCAAGTGATGTTTTCACATAAGCGGGAACTTTGAGTCCTCTCTCGACGGCCTTTTTCGCTACAATTCCGGCGCCCAGCATTACGCTTGGGTTGGAAGTGTTGGTACAAGAGGTGATCGCAGCGATAACAACGTCACCGTGTTTCATCTCAATCTCTTGTCCATTTTTGTACAGCCCTTTATTGGCTAGTTTTTCTTTAGCCAGATTGAAACCCATAGTAGGATTATCACTGGTCAATGAATTTTCAAAAGCCTTCTTCATATTACCGAGAGTAATACGGTCATGAGGAAGTTTTGGTCCGGCCAGTGATGTTTCTACCGTGCTTAAATCTAATTCAAGCGTTGAAGAAAATTCCGGATCCGGAGTATCATCAGTTCTGAATAAGCCCTGTTCCTTGGTATAGTTTTCAACCAACTGAACGAGTTCTTCTGAACGTCCGGTTCTTCTCATATACCGAAGAGATTCTTTATCAATTGGGAAGAAACCCATGGTAGCTCCATACTCAGGAGCCATATTAGCAATCGTTGCTCTATCGGGCAGGCTCATGTTACTGAGGCCATCACCGTAGAATTCTACAAACTTACCAACTACCCCGTGTTCGCGAAGCATTTGCGTTACTGTTAATGTAAGATCCGTTGCCGTAACACCTTCACGAAGTTTTCCGGTTAATTTCATTCCGGTCACTTCAGGAACTAACATTGAGATCGGTTGGCCAAGCATGGCAGCTTCCGCTTCAATACCACCAACACCCCAGCCTAGAATGCCGAGTCCGTTAATCATAGTGGTGTGGGAATCAGTTCCTACCAACGTATCAGGATAAGCGGTGGTAGAGCCGTCTGCTTCTTCACGAGTGAAAACACCACGACCTAAATATTCAAGATTTACCTGGTGAACAATTCCACGCCCCGGAGGTACTACACGGAAATTATCAAAAGCTTCTTTACCCCATTTCAGGAATTCGTAACGCTCATTGTTACGTTCCATCTCTTTTTCAACGTTGAACTCGAGTGCGGCATCGTTACCGAACATGTCAACCTGAACGGAGTGATCAATTACTAAATCTACAGGAACTTGGGGATTGATGTCGGTTGCTTTACCACCCATTCGCTTCATCGCAGATCGGAGTGCAGCTAAATCAACCACTGCAGGAACTCCGGTGAAATCCTGAAGGACTACACGGGATGGTTTAAAAGGAATTTCTCCCTGCGGATCTTTGGCGTTATAGTTAGCCAGTGCCTCAATATCTTTTTCAGTTACTGCGTATCCATCAAATTCACGCAGTACCGCTTCCAACAATATCTTTACTGAGAATGGCAGTTTATCAATGTTATCATAACCCAGTTCTTTCAGTTTTGGAAGGCTATGCAGATAGGCTTTCCCTGAACCGGTTTCAAATTCAACTCTAGTTTCTTTCAGTTTGTCGCTCATTTTTCACTCAATTTAGATTTTCCTTCTTCTATACCCAAAGGTACAAATCTTTTTGGGCTTTGTCTTTATCTTGCCACTATTAATAGTATCCTCAATAGGTATTTAAATAGTATTACAAAAGTTATTGTAGATTAAATCCATCGAAGCCTAATATGAGAACTGGAACTTTATGCACTTCTGCTATTGATATCTACCAGAATAACTTCTATCTTATTCGACTTTCCAATTTGACGAAAATAAAGAGTTTAATCGTGGACACATTAAGTTTTAAGACATACTCAGCCAAACCCAGCGACATTGAAAAGAAATGGGTGCTCATTGATGCTGAAGATCAGCCCTTGGGCCGCTTGAGTAGCGAAGTAGCAAAAATATTGAGAGGCAAAACAAAGCCGACTTTCACTCCTCACATGGATACCGGTGATAACGTAATTGTTATCAATGCGGAAAAAGTGAAACTAACTGGTAAGAAAATGACGGACAAAACGTACTTCCGTCACACATTCTACCCCGGTGGTGAAAGATTTGAAACAGCTGAAGAGATGATGGAGAAAGATCCAACATCTCTAGTTACTACTGCTGTTAAAGGCATGCTTCCCAAAACAAAGTTAGGCAACAAGATTGCCACTAACTTGAGAGTGTATGCTGGTCCTGTACATCCGCATACTGCACAAGAACCTGAAATCATTGAGCTTTAATCAATAATGGCACAAGCGAATTACATAGGACGACGAAAAACAGCAACGGCTAGATTATACATTCAGCCGGGTAAAGGCGAAATCATCGTCAATCACAAACCTATCGAAGAATATTTTCCAGTTAAGGCCCGACGTAACGTCGCTCTGCATGCAATGAGCGTTACTGAAACAGAAGGCAAGTACGATATTAAGATCACTGTTCGTGGTGGTGGAAGTACCGGACAAGCCGGCGCCATCTCTCACGCACTTGCTCGTGCTTTGGACGGAGAGAATGAAGACATGCATGACGTTCTTAAAGGACACGGACTTCTTACCCGAGATGATAGAATGGTAGAACGTAAGAAATACGGTCAGCCTAAAGCTCGTAAGAAATTCCAGTTCTCTAAACGATAATTTTCGTTATTCGTTAATGGTTATTTGGAAAACGAATAACCATTCAACCAATAACAATTTCAACGAAACACAATCACACATGTGTGGCGACCTTGCGTTTGGTGTTCCAAGCTTGACTTGGGATTTACGTTAGGGAATGACCCACACAGAGGATTAACCTAAACTCACATATTTAATACAATGCCAAAAGCTGCATCTATACAAGACCTGCTCAAGTCAGGCGCTCACTTCGGTCACCTAACCCGACGATGGAATCCAAAAATGAAGGATTTTATCTTTATGCAACGCAACGGGATTCACGTCATTGACCTGAAGAAAACACAATCCTATTTACAGGAAGCCCTCGATGAAATTCAAAAACTTTCTCGTGCAGGTAAAACCATTCTTTTTGTAGGTACCAAAAAGCAATCAACAGAAATCATCAAGACCGAAGCGCTACGTTGTGGAATGCCACATATTACGCACCGTTGGTTAGGTGGTATGTTGACAAACTTCAGTACTGTTCGCAAAAGTATTTCACGTATGGATGAAATTGAGCGCATGAAAACAGACGGTACGTTTGAAGAATTGACCAAGAAAGAAGGTTTGATGCTTCAGCGTGAGCAAGACAAACTGAATGATACCCTTGGTGGTATTAAAAACATGGGTCGTCTGCCCGGTGCTGTTTTTGTTGTTGATATTATTAAAGAGCACCTAGCCGTGAAAGAAGCTATTAAACTTCATATCCCGATTATCGCTATGGTTGATACCAATAGTGACCCAGATGTTCCGGATTTTATCGTTCCTTGTAATGATGATTCAGCACGCACAATACAGCTGGTTGCCACTCAGGTTGCTGACGCTATTATTGAAGGATCAGCTGAACGTGAAGCACAGCAGGAAGACGACGTAATGGAGCAAGCTGCTGCTGATGCTAAAAGTAAGAAGAAAGACGATGTTGATGTTAAAGACGCTGCTAAAGGAACTAAGCTGCGTTCTCGTCGCAAGAAAAAGTCTTCTAAGAAAGATGATGACAAAAAAGCTGACAAGGCAGAAGCAAAAGCTGATGCTGACGACAGCAAAGATGAAGAAGAATAAAAATTTCCAACACCTAAAATACTATTCAGAATAATGAGCATTTCTGCTAGTGACGTAAAAAAACTTCGTGATATGACCGGAGCGGGCATGATGGACTGTAAGAAAGCCCTCTCTGAAGCAGACGGTGATTTTGACCGTGCCGTTGAGATCCTTCGTAAAAAAGGACAAAAAGTATCCGAGAAAAGAGCTGACCGTGAAGCTAATCAAGGTTTAATCCTGAGCCGCATCAACGACGATAAAACCAAAGCTGCTCTTCTAGAAATCAACTGTGAAACTGACTTCGTTGCCCGAAATGAGGAATTTCAGGACGATGCAGAATCTTTCCTAAATGCTGCTTTCGAAAACGATATCGACAATGTTGATGATCTGCTGAAAGTTGAAATTGATGGTTTAACTATCGAGAAGCACCTGGAAGAAATGGTGGGTAGAATTGGTGAGAAAATTAAGATCAACAATGTCATTCTTGTTACTACTGAAGGGACGCTGATTTCTTACATCCACCCCGGTAACCAGTTAGGTGTTCTTGCTGAATTTGATGGCGACCTTACAGATGCTGACATCGGTAAAGATGTTGCTATGCAAGTAGCCGCAATGAAGCCTCTTTCTGTAACCCGTGATGGCGTAGATAGTACTCTTGTTGAAAAAGAGCTTGAAATCGCTAAAGATCAGTTACTGAATGAAGGCAAGCCAGAGCATATCGCTGAGCAAGCGGCAAAAGGTAAGCTTCGCCGTTTCTACGAAGAACGAGTTCTTCTCGAGCAGAAGTTTGTGAAAGACAATGGGGTTTCCGTGAAGGAATATCTCGAGCAAAATGATGCTCCCCTTGTTAAATCCTTCCACAGGCTGCAACTCGGCGAAAACGACTAATAAATTTTCTTTACATTAAGGCTGTCAAAATTGACAGCCTTTTTTTTGTCTTATAAAATCTAATCGAGGATATCGTGGGAAATAAATACAGCAGAGTGCTACTCAAACTCAGCGGCGAAGCACTTTTAGGCGAACAAGGACATGGAATTGATGCAGATATTTTAAGCGCTTACGCTAAAGAGGTTAAATCCATTCAGGAAGCCGGCGTTCAGGTTTCTATTGTTATTGGAGGCGGCAACATATTCCGTGGTGTGAAAGGAGCCACCGAAGGTATGGATCGCGTCCAAGGAGACTACATGGGAATGCTTGCCACTATGATCAATAGTATGGCATTGCAAGACTCTCTCGAACAGATTAATGTACAGACCCGCCTGATGAGTGCCATCCGCATGGAAGCTATTGCGGAGCCTTATATCAGAAGACGTGCGATCCGTCACCTCGAAAAAGGCCGTGTGGTTATTTTTGGAGCAGGCACCGGAAACCCATACTTCACTACTGATACGGCCGGCTCTCTCCGCGCTATCGAAATTGAATGTGATGTAATTCTGAAAGGAACTCGCGTAGATGGAATCTACGATTCCGACCCGGAGAAAAACCCGGACGCTAAGAAGTTTGATGTAATCACAGGAGATGATGTCTTAAAACGACGCCTATCTGTTATGGACTTGACCGCCTTTACCCTCTGCCGAGAAAACAAGACTCCAATCATTGTCTTTAATATGAATAAAAAAGGCAACCTCAAGAAGATTGTAGTAGATGGGAAAGACGAAGGAACTACGGTTACTTGGGATTAACTACTCTTCCCTTTTCATAGACCTCGGATAAAACTCATTTAGCAGGTTTCCACTGATCTTTCTTATTCTGATTCTTCGATCATCAAATGATCAGTGTTATCCGTGTTCAAGTACTCAGCCAAAAAGAAAAGCGTAAACAAACAGCGCTGCTAACTTTACCGTCCTGTTGTCAATATCATGTCTCGGATTTACTTCTGTGATTTCAAACACCTTCAGGTTCTCTTTTTGCTTGGCGTGATGGATACACTCCATCACTTCCCTTCCTGATAATCCAACCGGCGATGAAGCACTCACCCCCGGAGCATCAGCGGCCTGAATGCCATCCATATCTAATCCCAGAAAAAAAGACCGCTCCCCAATTTGTCCCAGTATATGCTGAAAAGCTGAGTTGACCCCTTCCTTCCGTATCCCCCTCAAAAAATGCACGTTCACGCCTAATTGCTTCGCATTTTCTAAATAATAGGCGCTGTTGGATTCCGGTCTTATTCCAAATTCATGCAATTGATGCGGACTAAGATAATGATCTTCAATCAGCTTTCGATAAGGTGTTCCGCTAGTCATTCTATCTGCAATACGCATATCAAGATGAGCATCAATATTAATGGCAGAGATATCGCTTTCTGCCTCACCAAGTGCGCGGACATCTGCATAGGAAATATCATTACCGCCACCCAATACAATCACTTTCTTTCCATCTCTTAAAAACTCGCTTACAGCTTTTGTTAATGAGTCATGTATTTTCTCAAGAGCATCTTCCAGGTCAATAAAGTCAGTAATAATATTTCCGGCATCAAAAAGCTTTACATGGCACTCTTTCTCAACCTGTAGCTTATATAATTGCTCACGGATTTTATTAGGAGCCTCAGCAGCACCAGCTCTCCCATTATTCCTTTGAACACCCTCGTGCTGAGGACAACCTATCAATACATGTGTGGATTGGTTGTAGTCCTTGGCATCAAAGCATATTTCCTGCACCAGCCAGCGATCATTCTGGTCGTGAGAGCGCAACGATTTAAAACCCTCAGAAACTGGCTTTAAGATTTCACTCAGCCTCGCGATTCCCATACCTTCTCTCCTTTTTTGATGACTGTATGTACGTGATTCTCCCCGAAAAAATAAGCCAGATCTTTGTAGTTATTGGTATCCAGAAGCAAGACATCTGCCTGAAATCCTAGAGCGATGCAACCCAGCTTCTCTTTCTCCAAAGCTTCGGCTCCGTTTTGCGTAGCACAGCTCAATGCTTCCTCTACCGACATTCCCATTTTGGTGCAGGCCATGCTCATCAGTAATTGCATAGAGATAGTCATGGAAGAACCCGGATTAAAATCCGTAGCTAAAGCTACCAAAGCACCTCGGTCCAATAATTTTCGGGCCGGGGAGTAAGGAATATTCAAGAAGTAAGAAACGCCCGGTAAAACAGTGGCGACGGTGTTGGATCGTGCAATACGTTCCACATCTTCGTCGCTTAAAACTTCCAAATGATCTACCGATATGGCATTCAGACTAAGCGCCATTTCTACTCCGCCTATATCATTAAATTGGTTGGTGTGAAGTTTAGGTTTGAGTCCATATTCCAGCCCTTTCTCTAAAATCTGCCGGGACTCTTCAGCACTGAAGTAGCCGTCTTCACAAAACACATCGCAATAGTCTGCCAGCTCCGCAACTTCAGGAATCATAGCCAATACTTTTTCCAGATATTCTTCTTTAGTTGAATTTTTTGGGACGGCATGGGCTCCTAAAAAAGTAGCCGACAGTTCAACAGGCTGTTCATCTTTCAGCTCCTTGATCACTTCCAGCATCTTGCGTTCGTTGTCCAAATTCAGCCCATATCCACTTTTAATTTCCATCGTGGTAATGCCTTGCTTCAGAGCTTTTTGTAAACGAATTCGGGCAGTATCTTTGAGCTCTTCTTTGGTAGCCAGTTGGGTAGCCTCAACGGTAGAAACGATTCCACCGCCCTGTTCTGCAATTTGCTCATAACTCATTCCGGCTGAACGCATCGCAAATTCATCGGCTCGATTTCCGCCAAACACTAAATGGGAGTGAGAATCTACAAAACCGGGAACGGCTGCCTTTCCTTCCGCATCTAAAATAGTGGGGTGCCCTTCCACCTGCTCCAGCACTTCCGATAAAGATCCCACTGACTTAATAACTCCATCCGAAATATAGATCGCTCCATTATCAGTGACATTTAGGCTTCGCAATTCTGAGCCCCGAAGTACACCCGGCTTCGGCGTCGCTATTTGTGATATGTTTTGTATTAATAAATCAGACATAGATGTTGTATTAAAGAATGATTTTTAGATCTGTACGGACGTACCATGGCACGTCCGTACAGATCTATATTTATTGCAAAAACGGCAATTTCAATTGATGCTCTTTGGCACAGTCAATAGCGATATCGTAGCCGGCATCGGCGTGACGCATCACTCCGGTTGCGGGATCATTCCACAACACACGATTTAGTCTTTCTGCCGCGTCATCGGTTCCATCCGCTACAATCACTAAGCCGGCATGTTGTGAGAAACCCATCCCCACGCCTCCGCCATGATGGAAGGAAACCCACGTAGCTCCTGATGAAGTATTTAGCAACGCATTTAAAATCGGCCAGTCAGATACTGCATCGGAGCCATCTTTCATAGCTTCCGTTTCTCTGTTTGGACTTGCCACTGATCCGGAATCCAAATGATCACGCCCAATCACCACCGGGGCTTTTAGCTCGCCACTCTTTACCATTTCGTTGAAGGCCAACCCAAGCTTGTGGCGCTGACCTAATCCCACCCAGCAAATTCGGGAAGGCAATCCCTGAAAGTGAATTTGATCTTTGGCCATATCGAGCCAGTTGTGGAGGTGGGGGTCATCAGGAATGAGTTCTTTTACTTTTTGATCGGTTTTGTAGATATCCTCCGGATCACCGGAAAGTGCCACCCAACGAAACGGGCCAATTCCTTTACAAAATAAAGGGCGAATATATTCCGGCACAAATCCCGGAATGTTGAATGCATCCTCCACCCCTTGATCAAAAGCCTCCTGACGGATGTTATTTCCATAATCAAAAGTAGGAATTCCTTTTTCCTGAAAACTCAGCATCGCTTTGACTTGCACAGCAATGGACTCTTTAGCTTTTTGTGTGACTTCTTTAGGATTCGACTTCTGCTTTTCGAGCCATTCATCTACCGTCATTCCCAACGGCAAATATCCATTTAATGGATCGTGTGCACTGGTTTGATCGGTGACTGCATCAGGCAGGATTTTGCGCTCTAAAAGTTTTGGATAGATATCAGCAGCATTGCCATGAAGACCTACCGTGACAGGTTTTTTATCTTCCACTGATTTCTCAATAATCGCCAACGCTTCGTCCAAAGAAGTCGCTTTTTGATCTACATAGCCTGTTCGGATTCTCATATCAATTCGATCTTCCCGGCATTCCACAGCGAGCATATTGGCGCCGGCCATTTTTGCAGCCAGTGGCTGAGCTCCGCCCATCCCTCCAAGTCCGCCCGTCAGAATCCACTTCCCGGACAGGTCTCCACCAAAATGCTTTTTTCCCATGGCTACAAAAGTCTCGTAGGTTCCCTGAACAATGCCCTGACTTCCAATGTAGATCCATGAACCGGCCGTCATCTGTCCGTACATCATCAGGCCCTTTTTGTCGAGCTCGTTGAAGTGATCCCAGTTGGCCCACTTTGGAACGAGGTTAGAATTAGCGATCAAAACACGGGGTGCATCTTTATGGGTTTTGAAAATCCCGACCGGCTTACCCGATTGCACCAACAGCGTTTCTTCGTCACTCATTGACTTCAGTGATTTCAGAATTCTGTCGAAGCTTTCCCAGTTTCGGGCAGCACGACCAATACCTCCATAAACGACCAGCTCTGCAGGATTTTCCGCGACCTCCGGGTCAAGATTATTCTGGATCATCCGGAAAGGAGCTTCCGTCAGCCAGCTTTTACAGTTTAGATTAGATCCCGTTGGTGCCTTAATCGTTCTTCCCATCCTGTATACCTTTTATTCCTGTAATCAACTCCACGGCAGGAATGTACAGGATTTTTGGGGAAGACTCATTTTATAAATAATACCTGAAGTATCAGCTTAGGTCTTCAGGTAAGTTTGTTACAACTTATTATTGTCAAATTCTTTATTTATATATTTTACCACACCAATATCTAGGCATGAAATATGTAATTTTTTTTATTATCCCGTTTTGTTTTCTCATCACAATCAGTTGTTCTTTCATATCTAATGATGAAAAGAAAGAGGAATTGCAACTGCTTTGGGAATATGATTATGACAACACTAACGGTTTTGATCCATACACACTTCCATTAATAATGGACAACCAATCCATTATTACATCCGGTGATCCCTGGATCACTTCCCTTAAGATAAGTGATGGCTCTTTGAACTGGAGATCTTCGATAAACTATCACAATTCATTAAGAAGTAGAGCATTTGCACATCAGAATGATATAATAGTAGGTACAATATCCAGAAAGGTTATCGCATGGGAAAAGAATACGGGCGATAAAGTATGGAGTGTAACAATTCCTGATTCATTGTCATGGAATTATGGAAAATCAGAAATTATTCCTGACGAAAGCCAATTTTTTATTCCTAGCCTGTCAAATTACTTTTATCAGGTTTCAAGTGAAGGAGTTCTGGATATGTGGCAGACAGATTTAACTATAGAAAGTGGTCTTGTTGCAGATAATGTAATCTACGTATCCCAACGAAAAGTGAGGAACTTTGCCGTAGTTAGTGCCTACGACATTGAATCACAGGAGCTATTATGGAGATATGATCAAAATGAATTTGGATATGATCTACGTGTTCCCCCCATTCTTGACGAAGGGAAACTCTACTTGTTTTTCTTATGGTCAAACCGTGCTATTCCTGGCATAGTTGCGCTGAACCCTGAAAACGGTGAAGAAATTTGGAAACAAAGCAATCTTTCTGCTTCAGCAACTATTATAAAGGGGGATGTTATTTTTGGAGCTAGCTCGGTTTTTATTTGGGCAGTTGATAAACATACCGGCAAGTTATTATGGAGAACTAGACCATTGGGGTCAGGTTCAGGATCCGGAAGTTTAGATTATCTTGATGGATATATATATGCCCCATTTTCAAATGACTTGGTTATTTTAGATGCCAAAACAGGTGAAATTGTTACTTTAATAGAGTCAAACCTTGGTAGTAAGTATCAGTTTGTTAAGGCTGCTGCTGGACGAATATTCCTCCAAAGCAACCAAAAACTGTATGCTTTTGCACCGTGGGGACATGAAGAGCCTATTGATTAGATGCTGATCTAATCATTTCCAGTAAATTAAGACTTATCCCACCTGAAATGTGATAGACTTCATGATTGAACGCGTTTTCAGAAGCGTCATCTATACTGGATGAGCCACCAATCTGGAAAATAATGCGAAATTTTTCACCGGCAGTCCGAATAAAAAAAGTCGGCTCGAAATAATAGCCATCAAGAGACTTTCTATTATTTGGAATGGACGTTGTAAATTCAGAAAAACTTACATGACTGAACCTGCTTGCTAACCCATAAGTTATTTTCTCATACTTCAATGCAATCGTGGGTTGCACGTAAAACCTGTTGAATTTCCCCTCCGTACTCAACTCTTCTCCAGTACTCGGAACATAATCATCATAAGCTGAAGAACTCCCAGTACCTGCACCTAAAGTAAGACTCGATCTTCCAATCTCTCCAAATTCAGGACCATTAGTTATGCCTATCAGTTCGTTGTAAGTATGTTTGTGAGGTTTAAAAAGAACAGCATCGTTAGTTCTGTTTGAGAAGCTTCCCCCATAACCTAACCCAAAATAGTCTGTAATTGAATATGCAGTTCTAACTTCAAAACCACTGCTGCCCAAGCTTACATCGGCATGAAGTTCTCCGGCTTCTTCAAAAACTATGGTATTTCTTGAATCCGGCACATAAAGAGCAGCGCATCCCATAAAATAAAAAGGGAATAGAAGTAGCAAAATTTTACAGCGAAACATAGAAATGAAATTTAGCTTTCCGCCAAGATAGCTAACATGAATATATAAAACATAAGTTGTTCCAAATGTTTGGCTTAGCCAGAGATAAAGAGTCAATTAAACAATTAGATTTCGACATTCGCTGCAAAATGCCCCTTTTTAATAAAAGACTAATTCTCTGACTCAACCCCTGTAAATTCACTGAAGTTTTGTTTCTGATAGGCATCACTGCCCACATACTCTAAAATCTGAACATATAGATCTTCGGGAATAAAACCGGGCTGACCGGCGATAATTTCACCCTCTGAATCAAAGAAAATAAAGGTGGGCGTTCCAGTGATTCTCATAGCCCTGCCGAATTGCATTTGAGTCATCTCCTGTCCGCGGAAAGTCAGCGAGTCCTGAGATTCAATGTCCATCCACACAGAATAGAAATGCTCATTGGTGAGTTCTTTGACAGATTCCTGCGTAAACACTTCCTTCTCCATCTTTTTGCAATAGGTACACCAGGATGCATTTCCATAAACCAGCACTTTCTTATCATTCTCTCCGGCGAGTTTGATCGCTTCACCCAGCTCCTTCCACTCAAACATATCAGGACGATTTTGCGAAAATGCTGTTGTCATTCCGAAGAGTATCAGTAGTAGTATGAGTAGAGGTTTCTTAATCATTTTAAACTATTTATTGAGCTTCATTCTTTTATTGATGAAACAAACGTCGGTTATATTACTTTGTTTTTACAGATCACGATAAGGCAATTTTTAAGTCCTCAATAATATCATCCGGATGTTCCAGCCCCACGCTTAGCCGAATTAAATTATCGGGAGTGGGTGAATCTTCGCCTTCAGACGATTTTCGGTGTTCCCAGATGCTTTCTATTCCACCTAAACTGGTGGCTGCTTTAATCATCTTGCTTCCTGAAACAGCTTTTATCGCCTCTTTCGATCCCCCGTGAACCAGAAAAGATATCATTCCGCCGAAGTCATCCATTTGCTCTTTGGCAATTTCATGGCCGGGATGGCTTTCCAATCCCGGATAATACACTTCCTTAACCTTGGGGTGATCATTCAAAAATGCAGCCACCTTACGGGCGTTTTCATTATGTGCTCTCATCCTGTAGGGGAAAGAGCGGATACTTCTGGAGAGCAACCAACAATCCTGAGGTGAAGGCACGGCGCCTTGTACTACCTGAATGGTTCGAATTTTTTCAAACAGCTTTTCACTGCCGCGAGTTACTACAGCACCGCCCAGAATATCACTGTGTCCACCCAGATATTTAGTGGTGGAATGAATGACAACGTCAGCTCCAAGATCCAGTGGACGCATGTTGTAAGGAGTTGGCCAGGTATTATCGACGGCAACGATTGCACCATATTTCCCCGCAAGCTTGCTAATCTTGATCACATCTGTAATCAACAGGCGCGGATTAGAAGGGGTCTCCAACCAAACCATTTCGGTATTTTCTTTCAGCTTTGTCTCCACTTCCTCAAGATTCGTCATATCGATAAACTCAACCTCGAGATTCCAACGCTCCGCAAATTCCCAAACCAGCTTTCGGGTTCCGAAATACACGTCTTCAGGAACCAGTACATGGGCACCGGATTCCATAGATTGAAATACCGATGAAATAGCTGCTATACCTGAAGAGAAGGCCGCACATGAATCCCCATTTTCTAAATCACGGATTACATTTTCGAGCTGTACCCGATTCGGATTCGACAAGCGGGAGTATTTCCAGTCATCTTCTCTACGTCCTCCTTTCCGGTGTTCAAAAATGGTTGACATTTCTATAGGGGGAACAACCGATGCATTGTCTTCTGATGCGTGATCCATCCCCGAATGAATGGCTATGGTTTCAATATGTTTCTTCATGGTATTCAACTGATTCGGTTTCTTGGAAAATAGAAAATCCAGCTCTCAAATCACGGCTTCTATTTTAAAGATCTGATTGCTCGGATTCTTTCTAAAACAGGTGGATGAGAATAATTCAGAAATACATAAAACGAATGTGGCGTCAGGTTAGAGAGGTTATCCTTGGAAAGTTTTTTTAAGGTCGAAATCATGTCTTCCGGTTCGCCCGTTGTATCTGCTGCATACGCATCAGCTTCAAACTCATGTTTGCGGGAAATCATCTGCATAAAGATAGATAAGATCATATCAATAGGCGCATATAACATTCCAAAGAAAATGAGCCCGACATACACCGACATTTCATCCATGTAAAAAGCATCGAAGAGTCCTTCTGCCTGAAGGAAAACAGACAGCAAAAAGAACATCACTCCCGTCTGGGCGATACTTGTAATCATCCCTTTTATAATATGCTTTTTCTTGTAGTGACCAATCTCATGTGCCAGCACCGCTACTAATTCCTGGATGGTGTGATTTTCAATCAGCGTATCATAAAGCGCGACTCTTTTATTCTTCCCAAAACCTGTAAAAAAGGCGTTGGATTTACTGGATCGCTTCGAGCCGTCAATCACAAATAGTCCCTGCAAAGGAAAGTCTACTTTATCAGTATAATTTTCTATAGAGGTGCGCAGTTCGCCTTCTTCTAGTGGGGTGAATTTATTGAACAGCGGCATAATCCACGTTGGTGCTACATATTGCATAATGAGTGTGAAAGCCGTCACCGCTCCCCAAGCATAAAGCCAGGCTAAGTCTCCCGCATACATGAAAAACCACAGGATTCCCGCGAGTAGTGGAGTTCCGATAAGCAACCCTAAGCCCAACCCCTTCACCATATCCATCACAAAGGTCTTTGGTGTTGTTTTGTTGAAGCCAAACCGTTCTTCAATCACAAAAGTGGAATAGATGCTAAACGGCAGAGTGATGATAGTTTTTGAAAAGGTCAGAATGCCAATGTAGATCAACCCGGTAACCAGTTCCCCAAAACCCCATGCGCGTACAATTTCATCAAGCCAGTTGAAACCTCCGGAGAACCAGAATCCTAAAACCAGTGCCAGATCAAAACCGCCGGTTAAAAAACCAAATTTTGTCCTGACCTTGGTGTATTCCTGTGATTTGGCATAGGTCTCCTCATCATACACTCCCTCAAACTCATCAGGCAGTTTCTTGGAAAGAGATTTGAGGTTCAGGTAGTTGGAAGTGGTATCCAAAATAAAGTCGATGGCAATAGTTACCAGAATAATGATGGCGTAAATATTCACTAATTAGTTTTTAAGAATGATATTTAATCAGATTTCGAAGTCAATTAATGATAACTCAGTAATTTTAGAAAAATCGTTATCCGCTGAGAATAAGGGAATGTTATGAATAATAGATGTAGCCGCAATAAATGCATCGGGTATTTTTAGCCTGTACTTTTTCCTGATCCTAACTGCTGCGTCCCGGATTTCCTTCGACTCTGCTTCAATAAAACAATCATTCAAAAACTCATTGATTTTAGTCTCTTCAATATTATTTAATGACGGATAAGAAAGTAATTCTACAACTGTGATGAAGGATACATGGACTTCAATCCCGTCCAGTAGTGTTTTCAGTCTCTGATTCCCGGCTAAATAGTACAGTATAATATTTGTATCAAGGAGAAGTTTCATCCCACTCAGATCTTACTCTTTTCTGATATTCAATTGGGTCTTCTTTTACTTTGATAATGCCGGAATACTTCTCGGCATTTAGCCCTTTTGCCTTGCCAGTAGCGGCAAGCAATTTCTTTTTTTGCTCTTCCAGGGAATCTGCTTTTTTCAGTACTATTTTTTCCATAGCTCTATTATTTCTTGCTAATATACTAATTATTTAGAACTCACTGAACAGGTCTAATCACTCTATCGTATCAATAATCAAAACAAATTAGTTTAATGTTAAACTATTGAATGATTTCCTGTATATTTGGGTTAAACGAATGAACAACAAATCAACCTGAGTACAATGAAACATCAAAAAGGAATACACCACATAACGGTACTTGCCGGAGATTCTCAAAAAAACGCAGAATTTTATACCCATGTACTTGGTATGAGGCTGATAAAGAAGTCAGTAAACCAAGATGACCCGGGTACCTACCACCTTTTTTATGGAAACCAGTCCGCGAATCCCGGATCAAGCTTAACGTTTTTCCCATGGCCAAATGCCGTGAAAGGAAAGCCGGGAACCGGAGAAGTGGTGAATGTAGGTTTACAAGTTCCTGAAGGCACTGAAGATTATTGGAAAACTCGCCTCACCGAAAATGGTGTTGATTTCGAAGTAGTGGATGTTTTCGGAAGAACTGCTCTGCGATTTCAAGATCCCGACGGATTAGAATTGGACATCGTGTTTGAAGGCGATGCTAAAGAAAAAGTGGAGAACGTGGAATATGTAGTCCCTTTTGAAAAAATCATTCAGGGATTTTGGGGAGCACGTATGAAGCTGACCGAAAAGGATCATACTGAAAAGCTCATAAACGAGCTGTTTGAGTTTGAGGAAGTAGCGAAGGAAGGCAATCAATACTTATACCAAACTGATGCTACTATTGGTCACTCGGTTATTATTGAAGTGGCAGATGCTCCTGAGCACGGCCAAAACGGGCGAGGTATTGTTCATCACATTGCATTCCGTGCAGAAAATAAAGAAGAGCTCGATCAGCTTCGCCAGAATGTAGGAGGGCGCGGACTTAATCCTACCCAAATCATAGACCGACACTGGTTTAATTCTGTGTACTATAGAATTCCGGCCGGAGTGCTTTTCGAAATGGCTTCTGATGATCCCGGTTACACCGTGGATGAAGAATTTGAAGCACTGGGCGAGCATCTGATTTTACCGCCTTGGTTGGAAAGTAAAAGAGATCGAATCGAACAAATTCTACCTGACATTAAAGTCAGTTACGCGAAGTAATACTATAGCCGTTTTTTGATAGGCACGATACTTCATGATTTTTAAATCTTTATAAACCAGATAATGAGTTTTTTCACAGCAACAGCAGATACTAAATTTGAAGGACCACACCAGCAAACTAAGGTTGCAGAGGCGGGAGTTCCTGCTTCAGAAGCCGATGCAGCAATGGTGATGATCCATGGTCGAGGCGCAAGTGCACCAAGCATCATTGAGATGGCATCCCATTTCGAAACCGATAAAAAGATTGCATATCGGGCTCCTCAGGCAAATGGAAATACGTGGTATCCTTATTCATTTTTAGCGCCCACCGACCAAAATCAGCCCGGATTATCATCAGGACTTCAAAAAATCCATGATATCATTGAAGAGTTGGAGTCTGAAGGCATTTCTAAAGAGAACATTTATTTGCTCGGGTTTTCACAAGGTGCTTGCTTGGCTTCCGAGTTTGTTGCCCGCCACCCCGCTAAATATGCCGGACTCATTGCTCTAAGTGGAGGAGCTATTGGTGATGCAGTCATCCTGGATGATTACATCGGAGATCTCAAAGGTACACCAGCATTTTTAGGCTGCAGTGATGTTGATCCTCACATCCCAAAAGAACGGGTAAATGAAACAGAAGAATTACTGAAGAAGTTAGGCGCCAACGTTACAAAAAAATTATATCCGGGCATGGGACATCTTGTCAACAATGATGAGATTGAGCATATTAACGCCATGCTAAATTCTTAATGAAAGATGAAAAATTAAAAATTGGCTAGTCGGTCATTTTTAATTTTTCATTTTGACTCTATAATTCACACAAATGGAAATTCTTTGGCTGGCAGCAGCCTATGTTCTCGGGATGGCTGTATCGCGACTCAAACTCCCACCGCTGGTCGGTTTCTTAGGCGCCGGTATCGCTCTGTCCTTTTTTGGATTTGAAACTACCGATACACTTCATGAGATTGGGCATCTTGGTGTTCTATTTCTGCTATTTACCGTAGGTCTTCACCTTCGGATCAAAAGCATTATTCGTCCTGAAGTTCTGGGAGCCGGGGGTATTCACCTGGCGCTAACAGCTGCTGTTTTCGGATTGATAGCTTCTTTCTTTGGCTATGGATTAACAGAATCCATCATCATCGGTATACTGCTTGGCTTCTCGAGTACTGTATTAGCGGCTAAAGCACTTGAAGACCGTGGCGAACTGGGTGCATATCATGCTCGTGTTTCCATCGGGATTTTAATTTTACAGGATATTGTAGCCATTGCTCTTTTGGCTTTAACCGGTGGCGGAGTTCCTTCCGCTTGGAGCTTTGCATTGCTGGCACTTCCACTCTTCCGACCTCTTATACTAAAAGCTCTGGTTGCCAGCGGACATGATGAGCTGCAGCTTCTATTCGCTCTGATTTTAGCTATTGGCGGCGGCACTTTATTTGAAGTTGTTGGACTTTCATCAGAATTGGGAGCCTTAGTTGCCGGTGCATTAATTTCCGGACATAAATTGGCGGATGAACTCACTCATAAACTCTGGGGACTTAAAGAAGCGTTTCTTGTTGGCTTCTTCCTTGAAGTTGGTCTCGCCGGGTTACCCGAGTACAATGAACTCATTTTCTGTTTGGTGATATTAGCCTTACTCCCGCTTAAGTCGGTCTTGTACTTTTTCTTGCTGGTTGGGTTCAAACTCCGTTCACGAAACTCATTTTTGGTCACAACCACTTTAACTTCCTTCAGTGAATTTACTTTGATAGCGGGTATAGTAGCTGTTTCAGGAGGATTTATTCCCGAGACGGTGGTCACTAGCTTTGCACTGCTGGTTGCTGTTTCCTATGCTATTAATGCTCCGCTTTCATCTAATGTAAATGCCCTTTGGGCAAAGTTTGAACTGTCCCTGTTGAAGTATGAAAGGAATGTCAAACATCCCGGTCAACAGGTTATTTCTTTGGGAAGTGCCAACTATCTGGTAGTGGGAATGGGACAAGCGGGTTCATCTGCCTATAAATACCTGAAATATTATGAGCACAAGGTTATTGGAATGGATGTTGATCCTGCTAAAATTGAAGAAAACATTCAAGAAAAAAGACGGGTGGTTTACGGTGATGCCCGTGATCCCGAACTTTGGGAAAACATCGACCTCTCAAATATTAAAGCAATTATGCTGGCTATCCCGAATCCCGGCACTAAAGTGGAAGCCACACAATTGCTTCGCCAATATGGTTACAAGGGAGATGTAGTCGCTCTTACCATTAGAAGCGATGAACACAAAGCCTTGCGCGAAGCCGGGGCAACGGCCGTTTGCCTACCTATGTCTCAAGCCGGGAAAAAACTTGCTGAGTTGAGTCTGGAAGAAGGCAAATCCGAAAGCACTTCTTTGAACTTAACTTTCGACCGATGAGCGATTTATATATCGACCTTTCAGAGGATGACTATATCCTAGGTAATCCTGAAGCGGAATACACCTTACTTGAATATGGTGATTATGAATGTCCCTTCACCAGAATGGGCTATCGGTTTGCCCAATTGCTCCTGAAAAACTATCCGAATACTTTGAATTTTTCGTTCCGGAACTTCCCCCTTCGAAAAAAACATCCCAATGCACAAATTGCTGCCGAGGCTGCTTTATGCGCCGGAGCTCAAAATCGATTTTGGGAAATGCACGATCTGCTTTTTGAAAATAACCGCGCCCTCAGCGAAGCCAGGATTCTCGAATTCGCTGAAGATATCGGAGTGGACATGTACAGATTCAAAGTTGACTTAACTACTAATGAATTTACAAAGCAGGTTACCACCCACTTTCGCGGTGGAGTAAAAAGCGGCGTTGACGATACCCCTGCCTTCTTTATGAATGGGGAGCGATATTCCGGTGAGTTAGACTATAAAGAATTAAAGGCGTTTATTGAGACCTTCCAGAAATAACTAACCTCCCCATATGCCCTGCACTCACAAAGATTCGATTACCGTAACGAGCACCTCAATTGATGTTTGCCAGGATTGCGTTGAGCAGGGAGATTCATGGGTCCATATCAGAATGTGTATGAGCTGTGGTTATGTGGGTTGCTGTGATTCATCCAAGAACAAACACGCGCGAGCTCATTTTGAAGAGTCGAGCCATCCCATTATTCGCTCTATCGAACCCGGCGAAGATTGGCGCTGGTGTTATATCGATGAACTATATTTCCGGCCATAGTTGAAATTATATCGTAAATAATTTCCCCATTTTTTTTTACAGAACACAAAAATTCCTTAACAAAAGGATTATCCCTCTCCCACATTTAAGTGTTATATTGGTCGCGATGTGTAATTCCCGGTAATAAGGACAGGGAAGCTTCCACCGGCACAACCGTAAATCGTGCTGTCACCACTTCTTTTATAAAAAATTATCATCAAATTTGGAAGGCAATGGCATACCCCAAAACCATCACCCAAAAAGCGACTATTCTTACGTTTGTATTATCCTTGTTTTTTGCAAGCTCTGCATTTTCACAAAGCTGTCCGGCACAAGGCACACAAATTTTTCCGGACTTATCAGGGCAGGAACTGATTGACGCTTTAGTTCAGGAATACAAAACAACCACCGTGCTGGATTACGATAATGCCCGTGAAGAAATGTATGGCAACATCGACAATGTTGATGGTTTTGTAGAAGGAATTTATACCGGATATCAGGGAGCTATTGATCCCGCTGAAGGTAGCGTCCGATCTCAAGCTAATGATGTTAGCATTAATGCTGAACACAGCTGGCCACAAAGTAAAGGCGCAAGCAGTGGGAATTCCAATTCAGACATGCATCACCTCTATCCCGCTTATTCCTCTGCAAACAGCTCCCGTGGAAATCACCCTTTTTATGAAATTCCTGATACCGAAACCGATAGCTGGTGGAGGTTGGATCAGTCTTCATCTTCCGCTGATGGAGCTATCATTGATGAATATTCAGAGCGAGAAAACTCTCATCCCAACCAAAATTATGATGCACGATGGGAACCGAGAGAAAGTGTTGAAGGTGATATCGCACGAAGCATGTTTTACTTCTATACCATGTATAAAAGCGAAGCCGATAACGCTGATCCACTTTTCTTTGAAGTTCAGAAAGAATTCCTCCGAAGCTGGAATACACTGGATTCTGTTTCCACCAAAGAATATGACCGGACTTGTGCTATTGCACCTTTTCAAAGCGATAAAGTTAACCCTTTTGTGATTGACCGATCCCTTGTTGAACGAGCTTATTTTGAAGGACAAATCAGCCAGACTAATGTTGAATTTGCCGCCACAGTGCTAACCATATCCGAAGGCCAAGAAACACTTGAGGTCGAGGTTTCAATTACAAATCCCAACCCCGATACCGCTACCACTGTAGACATCTTTTATTCAGGAGGAACAGCAACATCAGGAGACGACTTTCAGAATATTAACAATCAGACTTTGACTTTCCCGGCCGGTTCTTTAGATCGGCAATCGATCACTATTAATATTATTGATGATGATGCTGAGGAAGAAGAAGAAACGATACTGCTTGGATTAGAAAGTATAGACGGACCCCAGAACGCCGTTATTGGTGACGGCAGCTCTACCGAGATCACCATTCGTGATAACGATGGAGAGATTCCTTCAACTGCCTGGGTAAATGAAATCCATTATGATAATGACGGAACAGATGAAGGCGAGTTTGTTGAAATTGCAGTGAATGCTGAATTCGCTGATCTGAGCACCGTAAACCTCAACTTATACAATGGAAGCAACGGCTCTGTATATGGTACTTACTCGGGAACCGACTTTGTTAAAGGCGGAACTGAAAATGGGATCTCCTTCTATTATGTTGATTTACCCACAAACGGCTTACAGAATGGCGGACCCGATGGCTTAAGCCTGGACATCGACGGAGAGCTGATTCAATTTCTCTCTTATGAAGGAACCTTTACCGCTGCTGACGGGCCTGCCCAAGACATCGAAAGTACTGATATCGGGGTAGAAGAAAGTAATTCAACCGCTCTGGAAAACTCCCTCTCACTTTCTGGAACAGGGTCAGGATATTCAGATTTCAGCTGGGAAAGCACAAACCCAAATACGAAAGGTGAAGTCAATACTAATCAAACTATACTCACCCCAACCTCCAACGAAGAAAATTCAGCTATTGCCGAAAACTTCAAACTTCTTCAGAACTACCCGAATCCATTCAACCCAACCACCAACATTAGTTATGAGTTGAAAAATGCGGTGGATGTTACACTTTCAGTTTACAACGTGCTGGGACAAAAAGTAGTAACGTTGGTTAGCGGAATGAAAACCGCCGGATCACACACCGCTACTTTTGATGCTTCAGGTCTGTCAAGTGGCGTGTATTTTTATCAGTTGCGAGCGGGTGAAGTTACTTTTACCCAGAAGATGCTGCTATCGAAGTAATTCGAGAGGCTGGGTATAATATGTAATGTGCGTTCGAGATAAGCTTTGTCATCCTGAGCGCTCAAAAACTATATATACTTCTGTGTTGAACGCGAAGGATCTCAACGTATAATACAACCGACCAATTCAGACTTTGAGACCCTTCGCAGAATACAATTTAAACCTGCTTAAAACCGAAGCTCAGTGTGACAACCAAGGGCTAATTCTATTTCGAACTCACGTAAGGTTAATTGTTAATCTGTCACCCTAAAAATCGATGCCAATCTTGTCTTTAACTTTATCCTTCAAAGAATCTTCCAGTTCTTTTTTACGCTCTTCAAGTTCTTTCTTTTTCTCTTCTACCACTTTGAGCTGCTCATCTACTTTAGCCTGAAGTTCTTCATACCGTTGGCGTAACTCGGCTTCTTTTTCGGCTTTGAATTCTTCCAACTGCTCTTTCTTCCCTTCTACTTGTTTCTGAACTTCGGCTTCGATTTTACGCTTGGCATTTTCCACTTCCTGGCTTACTGTTTGGCGAAGGGCATTCATGAAAAGATCATCCACATTGGATCGAACTCTGACCCGCAACGGTCCATCTATATTATCAATCAGGGCAGCTACATCAATTTGATCGGTGCTTCCAATTGCATTTCGAATCAGGGATTCTATTCTATTCTTGGGCTGACCTGCTGCTTCGAAATCAAAGCTTATATTTTTAGCCAGATAATCAATCCGGCTGTCGATTCGCTTATCGATGATATTCATTTCCACATTAAGCTCACCTTTCCCCGATTTGAGCTTGTACGGCAGAAGATCTGATGGAGATATTCTGGCTTTCGAAAGAGTAAAACCCGAATAATTAACGTTGAAGCTTTCACGAGGTTCTTTTTCCAGATAATTCAATTCACCATTTACCGTCAAGGCAACCTCATTATCATCCGTCCCATTGATATCAAATTTTACAGGCTCGCCCGTTTTCTTTTGGCTACTGCTGATATTTGTTACCATCCCGGAGATATCAATATCCGACTTCGTTCTCCCTGAAAGCTCAATATTCTTAAACCAAAATCCCGGATAATCATATTTGTCGGTAAACTCGTAATCCAGTCCTTCATACCTTGGAATTTCCTTGGTCGAATCTTCTTCACCCATTAACCGGCTCCCATACTCGCGGGCAATAGCTACATATTCAAGGTAGGCCGCATAATCGCCCAGTAAATTCTGTCCAAACAGTGCCTTGCCAATATTCTGCACATCCAGATCAGGAAGCTTAGCTACATTCAGTGCCCGCTGGTAATCATCCTTAATCCAGTTATCTACCTGACCCAAATCATCACGCGTTGTACCGTAGTCCTCTTCAAAATTTTGCTTAAGATTTTCGGTACGCGTTTTCAAAGAATCTACTTGCTTGCGGAGCTTCTTAACATTTTCAATGGCCTCGAGAACTTCCTTCGGCTTTTTAATTTCTTTTGGTTTGATGGTCTCAACAGTTGATCGAACTTTAGCTACCTCTTCATTCACTTTCGTATTTTTGAAGGTGCTGTCCCATTTCGAATAATTCTGTTGGATGCCATTTCGAAGGGAATCAATCTTGTCTATGGATTGAATATTCACTTTTGCCATCAAGCTATCCACGTTTAAGTCGTCGCGTACATCGGTAAACTTAACTTCGGCATTTTTTGAAGCCTCTCTGCTTACCTGACTTACTACCCCATATATAAATCCCGGTTTTCCGTCTTCTTCAATGTCTTCCGGCATCTCGAAAGCGCCGTCTGTTTCCCTTTCAGTATCTATCTGAAATCCGGTTAAACGGACATTATCTACGATTACTTTGTTCTTTAAAATCAACGGCCAAAACTCCATACTGAATTCTGTATCTCCCGTTTCGAAAGTATTCTGCATAGTATTGTTAGAATTAGCCACCTGCAGTCGCCCCCATTTCACCTGCAGATTCCACAGACTAAATTCAAAGTCATCCAATTCTACTTTTGCCTCATTCAGCAAGCTTGCCTGATATTCAACTTGCCCCTCAACCCACTCATCCGTTATGAAAAAAGTAGCCGCAAAGCCGATCCCTACTAATATTAAAACTGTAATTATTCCGCCTATTCTCATGACCTTATCCTCTCACTCTGCTTACTGTTTCATAAATACTGTACAGCTTGGTTCCCTTGAAGGCCTTAACCACTTTCCATTTCATCATTTTTTCGTGGATGTGTTTTCTGTACTGAAGAACTCCATACGTGGCCAGTGGAAACATGGGAAAACAAAGCAAAATAGCTGTCGCTAAACTTCCGATGACAACGGTGTTATAAAACTCCGTGAGGGCAATCCATTCATTATTATACATGCTGGTCCAGGTTTCCTGCATACTTTCCAGCTCCAGCAGCCAAACTCCAAAGCTATGAAATAACGGATCGGCCAGATAAGCAATCCCACTAAAAATAGTGAAGGATAACAGCGCCATCCCGATGTTCACTTTAAGCACCAAAATCAAAACTACAATCAGGAGATTGTGTAGAGAAGAAAGTGGGGTCAGGCCGATAATCATACCAAGTATAATACCACCTGCAATTTGGCCCGGTGAAGCTTCTGATGCCAATGCTTTTAACAGCTTGGCGATGTATCTCATAATTAAGAACATAATTGCACCTTAGTTTGCTTTCCAATCAAAATAATGAATTCGCACCCAAAATCTCATCTGCACAGTAAAACAGAATAAAAATTCTTTGATAAAGTTATCTGCATGTCCATTTAAAAGAATCTGCTTTTAGAGCGATTAAGATTTATATTTCTGACCGAATATTTAACATTTAGTTCCACATCATGACCAGCCGATTTTTATTACCCGCCCTAATTTTTACCGGACTGTTTATTTCCAGTTGTGATCTTAATAATGCTAAAAAGCCTTTAGAAGCTGCCTTTCCATGTGAAGATGGATTAGCCATGGGAACCTATTCCTGTGAGGATGTGGACCTCTTTTCGCAACTATCCATTTATGAATTAAGCGGGGATTCTGTTGGGGTATATCTGAATGATATTTGGGGTTGGAAAGACAATAAGACCAATACAGAATATGCACTGGTTGGCTTAACCAACGGTATGGCTTTCGTAGATATTTCCAAGCCCAATAAGCCTGTAGTTGTAGGGCGGCTTCCGGAATCTAATCTCAATGCAAAATTCAAAACACTCACCTTAGATCAATACCCGGCGTGTAATTTGGGTCTCGGAGAAACAGCACGTTCTAAGTCCATCACTAAAGGTTCTTCCTGGCGTGATGTTAAGGTATATGACGACCACGCCTTTATTGTGAGTGATGCCCAACCGCACGGCATGCAGGTGCTGGACCTCAAAAAACTGCGACAGTATAAGAATGAGATCTTACAACTCAACCATGATGCACTCTATGATCAATTTGGCCCTGCTCATAATATTATAATCAACGAAGAAACCGGATATGCCTATGCTGCCGGTGTTACTCAATCCGAAATTTGCGGAAGCAGAAATGAGAGCGGACTTCACATGATTGATATTAACGATCCCAAAAACCCGACTTACTCCGGCTGTTATGTTGATACAGAACCTGAGAGAGGGCCATACAGTGTGGCTCCGGGTTATATTCATGATGCGCAATGCGTGATTTATAACGGACCTGATTCTGAGCACCAAGGCAAAGAAGTATGCTTTAATTCTGCCGAAGGTAACGTGGTGATAGCCGATGTTTCCGACAAAGAGAATACAACAACTATTGGCTTTGAGCGCCAAGCAGATATGCAATATTCTCACCAGGGATGGCTTACTGAAGACCAGTCCTACTTTTTAATGAACGACGAACTTGATGAGCGGAATTTAGGGCGAGTTACAAAAACATATATTTGGGATGTCCGTGATCTAGATAATCCTGAATTTGTTGGTTATCACGAACACGAAACTAATTCTATAGATCACAATTTATATGTGAAAGGGAATTATGCGTACGAGTCCAATTACAATTCCGGGCTACAGATATTGGATTTATCCGGAGTGGCATCTGCGGATCTCGAACGGGTTGCTTTCTTTGATACCCAACCTCAAACCGATGCAGCTTCTTTCAAAGGCACATGGAGCAACTATCCATTCTTTAAAAGCGGCCTGGTTGTTTTAAGTGATATAGAAACCGGTTTATTTGTCGTTCGCCCCAATCTGGACTAATTCGTCCTCTATAAAACGTCTTTAATTGGTTTTAGCTTATGTTACCAGAATGTTACTCCCTTTGAGTTAAGAGCATATTTCCGTACATTTATTACGGTTTACGAATGGCCTCCCCGGTCAACAAATTACAATTAAAGCGATAATCTCAGCTCAATTTATATGGATTTATTTGATAAGCTTGAAGGCCGACCAAGTCCACTCGGCCCATTTACATCGGAAGGTTACGGGTACTATACTTTCCCAAAATTGGAAGGACCTTTAGGGCCGGAAATGCAGTTCAACGGCAAAGATATGGTCGTTTGGAGCATTAATGACTATCTCGGCATTGGAAGTAACGAAGAAATAAAAAAAGTAGATACCGAAGCTACTGCAAAATACAGCTTGAGTGCACCTATGGGTGCCCGCCTTATGACCGGTAACTCTACCGAGCATGAAGCCCTTGAAAAAGAATTGGCTGAATTTGTACATAAAGAATCAGCTCAGCTTCTCAATTTCGGATATCAGGGAATAATGAGTACGATTCACGCCCTTGTGGACCGTAACGACTTCCTGATTTATGATGAACTTAGCCACGCTTGTATTGTGGATGGAAAGCAGCTTTCTATGGCGGATAAATCCGTATTTAAGCACAACGACATTGAAAGCTTTAAGAAGCAGCTTTATCGTGCAGACAGAAACCGAAAAGATAATTCTTCTATTCTTGTAGTTACTGAAGGTGTGTTCGGCATGACCGGAGACCTCGGTATCCTCAAAGAAATTATCGCATTGAAAGAAGAAGTCGATTTCCGCTTGTTGGTAGATGATGCTCACGGTATTGGAACCATGGGTAAAGACGGTTCCGGTACAGGAACTCATCTTGGTGTTCAGGACGGTATTGATGTGTACTTCGGCACATTTGCAAAGTCTTTCGCTTTGATCGGTGCTTTTATCGCTTCTGAGCCGCGTGTTATTGAATTTTTGAAAGCGAATGCCCGAAGTCAGGTTTTTGCAAAATCTCTACCGATGCCGATCACTGTTACCGCTCGCAAGCGTCTGCAAATGATTAAGGATCATCCCGAGTGGAGAGATCAACTTTGGAATAACACAATTAAACTGCGTGAAGGCCTCCGTGAAATTGGGTACACCGTACTTCCATCTGAAAGTCCGGTTACCCCTGTACTAACTAAAGGCAGTACTGACCTTTGTCAGGATATTATGCGCAAGCTTCGTGAAGAGCACGGTGTTTTTGTAAGTGGTGTTGCTTATCCGGTAGTTCCAAAAGGAACCGTACTGATTCGCCTCATCCCTACAGCCGCTCATAACGATGCTCATATCGATAAGACGTTGAAGGCATTTGAAGCCATCAAAGAATTTGTATTCGAAGCTGCAGCAAAAATCAGCGCTTAAGAATACAACCCAATTTTATACCACAAAGCCCGCTTGATTATTCAAGCGGGCTTTTTTTGTAAAATGAAATTTCCCCATAATCTCTTAATCCCTGTAGCGAGTCAAAATTCTATACTTTTTTAGTCAGGTTAGTTATTGATTAGAAGAAGGAAGCCGGCCTTAGAAAAAACAGCGTTTAAAAAGACACGAAGTGTAACGTTAAGAAATAAATCACTCCGCTGAATTGCTAAGAAGCGATTTCGAAGCGTGATGGAGCTTTGATTTATTTTAGTGGAATGGAGTAACTTTTAGCTGTTTTTTCGCCCGCCTTGATCTTTTGGTTCGTTTTGTATCAAAGCAAAATGAACATGGGTTTGTTTAGACATCCATAGATTTTTAAAATTTGGCCTGTAAGCCAAGCAACCTGTTCAATGCTTGAGGGTGTATTAAAAAGCACCCTTCTCTTATCAGTTCAGATTTCCTGATACTTAACCCGAACCTGCTCATACGCAAAAGTCTTCACATCAAATTCTTTATCCAGAGCCAGCAGTGCACCTGCATCATTTACCCCAAGAAACTTATACTTTCCGTCGAGCTCTTCATTATTTACAATCAGATTTGTCCACTCCCCAAAACCAATCATCTTGCGATTGATATGCTTTACCAAATCCGGACTGAACTGATTCCATAACCGATAGTAATATTCAATTTTTTGTACAACCTCTGCCAGTAACTCTTCCCTGCAAAACGAGCCCCGACTTTCTTTACTCAAGGATGTAGCCTTTTCTTCAAGCTCCCCCTCAAAACATTCTTGATTTACATTCAAGCCAATCCCTACCACAACCCGCTCTACATTGTTGCCTGAAAACTGGGTCTCAGTCAAAATTCCGCAGAGCTTCTTCCCATCGCATAGAATATCGTTGGGCCATTTCAGTTTAGTTGATATATCGGCTCGGGCATCGATAACATCAGAAACAGCCAGTGCACAAGCTAAGGTCAAAAGCGTAAAACGCTCTCCTTTTTGGGGCTCAAAAACCAAGCTGAAGGTAAGATTTTGTCCAGGCTCAACCTGCCATTTTCGCTCATATTGACCGCGCCCTCCCGTTTGGTGGTCAGCAAGGACCAGAGATCCGTGTTGAGGAGTACTCGAATCCATTTCCTTAGCATAAGAATTTGTTGAAGGCAAATCCTCAAAAAAATAAAAGCTACGTCCCAGCCAGGACGTAGCTATATGCTTTTCAAAAAGCTCTGGATTAAACAAAATTCCGCATTAAGTTAAATTGCTGACCTGCTTCGGTTACATACAAAGTATAATAAACTTCATAATGTTCCATTCGCATTTTGGCCGCATTAACTATTTGCCGATGGCTACAACAGAATCTTCCGTTCCAAATTCATTGGCAACGTATTTATCGGCAGAATCATCATTAGCCCACCGCTCGCCATCAATGTAATATTTGAACTTATATTCGGTTTCGGGCTTTAGACGGAGGGTGGTCGTCCATTTGTCTTTTTTCTTTTCAAGTTTCTCTGAACCGGTATCCCAATCATTAAAATCGCCGACTACAGCAATTTCTTTGTCTGCCCATTCTGCGGGAAGCGCCAAGGTTACTTTACAAACCGTTCTTTTTGGGGTGAATTCTTTTGAAATCATAACAAGTAAATTTTATTCATAAAGATTTAGAACAATCAAAAGTTATTTATAATATTTAATCAAAACAACATAATCTCAATAATTATAACGCCATTATATTTTATATAACTTAATTATTTAGTTAAATGACATTAATAATTTAATTAATATCTGAATGAAAGCGTTTCTAAACCTTAGCTATTGTAAGGCATTTCGGATTTGGGCTTAGAAATTAAAAGTTTTGATTCTTTCAAATTCTAATGTTCGCTTCTCACAAATCGATCAGACCGGCAATCGGTCAGATCGAGTAGGTGTGGTTACATGTATATTCGGTCCGACGGCTAAAGTCCGTCTGACCGATTGCTTAACAAGGAAACCAATCCTCATGACGCCCCGGACTCACTCAAACCATCGAGAGTGTCATGCAGAGGGTACTCCCGATGCATCTTCATAAGTGTTCCTTGCCTAGAAGCTTGGGTTAGATCATCCTTTTGAAGATTCCTCGTATTATAGCTTTCATTCCTTACAGACAATTTCCACTCGGAATGACTTATTTGTGGTCAATCATCAGGTTCAAATCCTGCCATAATATATTCTGGCAAGATATTTGTAATCATTAACGTGCAAACAGTTGAACCGCCCTTTATATAAGGTTAACTTCAACCCATAGAATAAAATTAGTCTCAGAGTACGAATAACCCATTATGGATATATTAGAAACCGTCGGTAAAGCAATAACCAAAGTATTTGGTACCAAGAGTGAAAAAGATATTAAGAAGATCCAGCCGATCGTAGATGAAATCAAGAGCTATGAAGACCAAATTAAGCAGCTCAGCGACGACGAGTTAAAGGGTAAAACCGAAGAGTTTAAGCAGAAAATTAAAGATGCCACCGCTGAGACGATCGATGAAATCCAGAAGATCAAAAAAGATCTGGATAACATCGAGACCCTTACCCCAAGCGAGCATCGGGAAATGGCCGAGCACCTGGATGAACTTGAGGAACAGGAGCTCGACATCATTGAAGAAGTATTAGATGACATTTTGCCCGAGGCTTTTGCGGTTCTTAAAGATACCTGCCGTCGATTTGTCGGTAAGTCCTGGAAAGTGGGCGGTAATGATACCACCTGGGAAATGGTACCTTACGACGTTCAGTTAGTGGGTGCTATTGTATTGCATCAGGGACGTATTGCTGAGATGAAAACGGGTGAGGGTAAAACGCTGGTTGCGATCTTCCCGGCCTACCTTAATGCCCTTGCCGGAAAAGGCGTGCACATCATCACCGTGAATAACTATCTGGCTATTCGTGATGCTGAGTGGAATGAGCCGATTTTCAACTTCCACGGACTTCATGTGGATTGTGTGGATCGCTATCAGCCAAGTACCGAACAACGACGCAAGGCTTACAAAGCAGACATCACTTACGGAACCAACAACGAATTCGGCTTTGACTACCTCCGTGACAACATGGTGGTTGAGCAAGAACAACTGGTTCAGCGTGATCATCATTACACTATTATTGATGAGGTTGATTCTATTCTGATTGATGAGGCGCGTACTCCTTTGATTATTTCCGGACCCGTTCCTCAGGGAAATCAGTCCGATAAATATGTGGAGATGAAGCCCCGCGTTGAATCATTGGTATTAGCTCAGAAGAAATTAGTCGCGAATCTTGTTAAAGAAGGGAAACAACTCTTGGAACAAGGCGATGAAGAAAAAGCCGGACTTGCCCTCTTCCGTGCTGTACGTGGATTTCCAAAAAATTCTCAGTTGAGAAAACTCCAGCAGGATCCAAAAATTCAAAAACTGATTCAGAGTACCGAATCCTTTTACCTACAGGACAATGCCAAGAACATGCCGGTGGTAGATGAGTATTTATTCTATGCGGTTGATCCCAAAATGAATTCCATTGAGATGACGGAGAAAGGCCGGGACTTCATCACCAAAAAAGGAGAAGATGAAGATTTCTTTGTGATTCCTGATTTGGGTGAAGAAACAGCAGTTATCGAAAAAGAGGTTGATACCCTTCAGGAAGAAAAGCTGCAAGAAGTTAAGACCAATGACGAACTCAGTGAAGATTATAAAGAGAAGAAAGTTGAAGAAACGAAGGGTGAAATTCGACAGGAGCGTGAAAAACGCTTCAACGACCTTCACCGACTCTTTGCTGAACGTGGAGACCGTATCCACACCGTTAATCAGCTTTTAAAAGCATACACTAATTTTGAGCGTGAAGAGGAATACATCGTTCAAAACGGAAAAGTTAACATTGTTGATGAGCACACCGGACGTGTACTTTCCGGCCGTCGTTATTCTGACGGATTGCACCAGGCGATTGAGGCGAAAGAGAATGTGAAAGTTGAGGCTTCCACTCAGACCTACGCCACCATCACCTTACAGAACTACTTCCGAATGTATAATAAGCTTGCTGGTATGACCGGTACTGCCGAAACGGAAGAAGGTGAATTCAATGAGATTTATAAACTGGATGTGGTTGTAATTCCAACCAACAAGCCAATTGCCCGAGACGATAAGGAAGATCTTGTTTTCAAAACCAAGCGGGAAAAATTCAACGCGACTATACAGAAAATCCAAGAGTACCAAGACAAAGGTCAGCCGGTATTGGTAGGTACAACCAGCGTAGATGTTTCGGAAACAGTAAGCCGTATGCTGCAACGTGCCGGTATTCCACATAATGTATTGAATGCTAAGCAACATGCTCGTGAGAGTGAAATTGTGAAGCAAGCAGGTGAAATTGGAGCCGTAACCGTTGCTACTAACATGGCCGGGCGTGGTACTGATATTAAGCTGGCAAAAGGCGTTAAAGAAAAAGGTGGATTGGCTATTTTAGGTACCGAACGTCACGAATCCCGCCGTATTGATTTGCAGCTTCGTGGTCGTTCCGGACGTCAAGGTGATCCCGGTGAGTCACAGTTTTATGTATCACTGGAAGATGACTTGATGGCGTTGTTTATGTCAGATCGTGTTGCCAACGTGATGGACAAACTTAGTTTTGAAGAAGGCGAGGTTATTACTCACCCATGGATTACCAAGTCTCTGGGCCGTGCTCAAAGCAAAGTAGAGCAGAATAACTTCAGTATTCGTAAGCGACAGCTGGAGTATGATGATGTACTTAATAACCAGCGGAATGTAATTTATGCCCGTCGACATCACGCCCTTTCCGGAGATCAGCTCCGTACGGATATCATGGATATGCTTGATGACCTGATTGAGTCACTGGTAGAAGAACACGTAGCTGCAGGTGACTATGAAGGACTGCATGAAAACATCCTTCGCCACATCGCCGTTGATGTTGATTTCGATCAAGACGAGTGGTTCAAAATGGGCGAGCGACAGTTAGCCGATCATATCGTAGATAAAGCACTTGAAGCCTATCGCAGTAAAGAAGAGCGAATGGCGAAACCGTTATATCAGGTGATGAAGCGAATCACCGAAGCAAATCCTGAAAACCGCCCGGACAAAATTCAGGTTATTTTCACGGATGGCATCCGCCGCATGAGAATTGTTGTAAGCGTAGAGCAAGCCCTCGAGAATGAAGGTCGTGAAGTTGCCCGATCTCTCGAGAAGAGTGCTATTCTTTCCATTATCGATCAAAAATGGATGGAGCATTTACGCGAACTTGATTCCGTAAAAGAGGGTATCGGACTGAGATCTTTTGCACAGAAAGATCCATTGCTTGAATACAAGCGTGAAGCGTTTGATATGTTTAAGATGCTGCTCGATGATATTAATCAGGAAGCCATTTCATTGATCTGGAAAGCTGTCCCTGAGGTTCAGGCTGAAGACAGTAAGCTTGAAAAAGCTCAGAAGCAGAAATCCAGATTTGATACTTCATCTATGGAAACTCAGCATGCTGATTCAACCGGAATGGGACTCAAAGCTCCTGCTCCGGAACAGCAGAATGGCGGACAGAAACCACAAGGTGGAAATGCCAAACGCCAGCCTGTAGAAGTTGCGGACGAGCCCGGCCGAAACGATTATGTGACCGTTCAGAATATGAATACGAACGAGACCAAAGAGGTCAAGTGGAAGTATGCAAAACGAATGGTTGAAGAAGAAGGCTGGATTGTTGTAGAGAAGTAAGTCCTGCCTTCACGGGGTGAGGGCGTGATTGGAAACTAAACATCTAAGCTTCTTCAGATCCTGAATCAAGTTCAGGATTGTAGATGTCACGTAATTCGTTGACATTTCTGGCTTTTTAGTCTTAAGGTCTCGACTGTTTGTCATCTCGAATGTAATGAGTGAATCCCGAAAAAATCGGGATGAACGAATGAAGCTGAGAGATCTAAAGAAGGTAGAAAAGTCTGTGTTGCTGTATTCAATTTTTGCAGATTTCTCCGCTCCAGTCATTTGCCTTTCAGGACTCATTCCCTCCGGTCGAAATGACAACCCCGGGATTGTGTCTCTAATATTAGCTCTGGCATAGATCTTTCATTTGTCAACGAATTACATGACATCTACAAGGATGACTACAATGTAGCTGGCTTAATTCCCTTTAACCGGCGAGCGGGCTTCAAACCCTCGCAGTAAGATTCCTCTTTGGCAGAGAACCTGAGTTTGACTCTTAGTATCCATTTGCGAGCGTTAATGAGCTGTTATCCAAATTAACGATTCGAAAAAGCGAAGCAATCTCAGCGATTAGGCTCGTGTATTCGAGATTGCTTCGTCAATGTAGGTAACAAACCTGCTTTTAGCATCTGGATTCCTCGCAAATGGAGATGTTAATACCGAACTGAGGCAGATAGTAAATTCTATTTCTATGTAGGTATTATTTTTTTCGGTATGTTTGTCTCGAATCAATAAAGCACGGCAGATTTGGAAGTATTAGGCATCGACATCGGAAGCTACGGTATCAAAGGCGCTATCGTAGATATAGAAAAGGGTGAGATTGTATCCAAGAAAAAGACCACGGATAAAATTGAAGACACCCGTCCCCATAAGCTGATCTCCAAACTTCATAAAGTAGTCAAGAAATTCGATTGGGACGGCCCGATTGGATGTGCCTTCCCTGCCGCCACCAGTAAAGGCATTGTGCTATCGACCACCCGCATGGATAAAGGCTGGGTCGATGCCGATGCCGACCATCTTTTCACCGAAATAACCGGCTGTAAAGTAAGCGTCATAAATGACACCGATGCTACCGGACTTGCGGAAATGAAATTCGGAGTAGGTAAAGAACAACGAGGAACCGTACTAGTCTTAACGGTTGGAACCGGCATTGGGTCCTCCCTATTTATCGACGGTACTTTGGTTCCAAATACCGAACTGGGTCAAATTGAAATCAAGGGAATAAGTGTAGAAGAGAGAGCCTCAAACCGGGTCCGAAAAGAAGAGGGAATTCGAAAAAAGACCTGGGGGAAACGTCTGCAGCTCGTGCTTGAACATTATGAATCTTTGTTCCATCCCGACCTGTTTATCTTGGGTGGACAGCTTTCCAAAAAAGCCGACAAGACTTTTCCCTACATCAAGATCAAAACAAAATTTAAAGCCGCCAGCTTACTGAATAACGCCAGCATTGTTGGAGCAGCTTACTATGCGGGCTCCGTTCAGCTAAAGAACAAAGAGTTTTATCGGTAGATTAAGTTTAAACCGTTTAGAATATCTCTCGTTACAAGCTCGTTGAGTTGTTAAGTCATCAAATTCTATAAGGATTAATGAACCATCCAATTGTTTATACCGTCTTTCTTTCAATACTACTCGGCAGCTGTGGATTACTTCCTTCAAACGATGAACATAAGTTTGAGCCCATTTTTACTGCTGAAATTAATGGAGAACCTTATGATGCGAGATCTATAAATGCCAAATTAGATGCCAAGGCCGGCCTGACCAAGCAGGGTGATTATTTGTACTTTAATGTTTTTGGAAATCAATGGGATTCTCAGTTCTACCCTTATAAAGAGTATATAGGATTCTCTGTAAACTACAATGAGGGCCAAACTAAGTACCCTTCAATTCTAGATACTGTTGAGGCTGAGGGGTCTTTATTTTTAGGTGGGAGCTACTCAGAGGTAAATGGGGATGCTATCATATCAAGATATGAAGCCAAGAATGACACTCAAGGTCAAATAACAGTGAATTTCGAACCTCAAAAGAATGGTAAAACCATTGTTTCCGGGACGTTTGAAATGAGGGTAATAGTCAATCGCAGAGCGGATCAATACAGCTTGAGGGTTAATCAAGACACCTTATACATTACCAATGGAAAATATCGACTAATGCTTGATGACCGGACGGAGGGTAATTAACCAATGAAGAAGTTAGCATTTATCATTTTACTAGTAGGTTTTTGTACAAGCTGTGATTTGTTCAATGCCGATGAGATTGAAGAAGATGTTTCCCCTACAACATCTTATTATGATCACGTTGATATAGCTCCTGCCTGGAGTCCTGATGGAAAATGGATTGCTTATACACGCACTAAAGCTGACCCCGCAGATAGAGGAATTTACCTTATCCGGCCGGATGGTTCTGATAAAAGACTCCTTCATCAAGGACGAGCATATGGTATTACCTGGAGCCCCGACAATAATTGGATTGCATTTATTCAGAATTTACAGTTGTATAAAAGGCATATTCATCTTGATAGCCTTCAACAATTAACTTTTCCACCAGGTCGCAGTTATTACCCGAGCTGGAGTCCAGACGGAGAACGTATTGCCTATGGTAAGTCAAATAATGACTCGGTAAAGGCAGGTTTACGCTATGTGACACCATCAGGGAATAAAGACTGGTTTATAACAGATTATGGCGTTTACCCTAACTGGTTAAATGAGAATGAAATTATATTTAGACTAGATCAACATGATCGAGATGGGGAAACGGTCTCGAACTCAGTAAAAAAAGTGAATATTCATCACAGAAATGTGCTCGAAGTTTTTAAGGTCAAGCCTAATAAGCTTGGTGGTGATATAGATTATAGCGCTTCTAATCAGGAAATACTTTTTACTGGCTTGTCAAAAAATGCGGTCCCTAGTAGCTATATACAAAGCCTTAGTGGAGAAAAAAGAGTGCTGTTTATGGAATATTCAGAGGATGCAGCTTGGTCTCCCGATGGACGGTCCATTGTATATACCAACATCACCACAGGCAACGGATACCTTTGGATTAAGCAAGGTGATCAAGTGCCTTATCAATTAACTAATTAATTAGTGTCTAAAATCAGCGCAAGACTTTTACTTTAATATTTTCGGAAATCAGTGGTTTGTCTTGATTTCCTAACTACTCATCCGAATGAAGGGCAATTCTGTTTCCTTCCGAGTCTTTAATTACTCCCATAAATCCATGCTCAGGAGAAATTTGACGTTTTGGGATAGAGATTTCTCCACCGGCTTTATCAACCTTATCTAATACTTTTTGCAAATCAGGATTTGCATTCAAATACACCAACGGGCCTTTTGAATCACTGGGATAATAGTAGTCGGCATTTTTGATAAGTGAGCCGCCAACACCTTCAGGCTCTGATGGAAAGAGTGCCATATCGAGGCCATCACCCAGATTCATAGAATGCATTTCAAAGCCAAAAATAGCTTCATAAAACGTTTTTGCACGATCAATATCACTTACCGGAATTTCGAACCAATTTATTGCATGCTTCATGTTATCCTCACTTTTAGCGTTTACTCCTTCGGGATGGTAAATGATCAGCCTTTGAAAAACAAGGCAAACTATGAGCGGGCTTTTTCCAGCAATCGGTTAAGTTGTTCTGCTTCACCTTCCGAAAGCAAAGTAAATTCATCATCCAACTCATGAAGGCGGTCTTCAACTTGAGCCAGCAGTCTTAACCCCTCGTACTTAATGAAAACCTGAATAAGCCTTCCATCCTTAGGGTCCTTCCGTTTTCTGACCAACTCTTTCTTAATCAGCCGATCAACCAAGCGGGAAGTATCTGAGCTATTGTCCATCATCTTAGCCTGAATTCCTTTTGTTGACATAGGCTCGTTATTGGCCTCTTTCAAAATCCGAAGTATGGAGAGTTGCTGCTGAGTGATATCAAATTCAGACAAAAAGTCTTTCATTCTTGTTCGGAGCCAAACTTCCGTTTCACAAATATTAGTACGGAGTTCTTGCCAAACGCTTTTCAGAGCCGTCTCAGACATAGCTACTATATTTAGTTAGTAAATGGAGATGATATAATTGAGCCAAATATAATGGCTAAACATTAATGTTCAAACAAAATGATCGAAAATCATTACTCATATCAATTAAACACTACTTGACAGATTTAGCGGCCTGTTTGGTCTTACCTCGTTCAAGCACTATAAAATTCCCGGAGAGAATAAAACCAACGCCAACTATCCCTAATACCGACCATGTGTAATCCTCGAAAACAGTGGAAATTATCAAAGCAATAATTGGCACTACCAGCTGTACATATCCGGCACGGCTCGCCCCTATTCTACCAATCAAACTCAGGTAAGCCCCAAATGCGAATACAGACCCAAACACAGCCAAGTACAACAGTGATAAGCTGTAGGTGACATCACTTCCATAGGTAAACGTATATCCACTAAAGAGTGCAACTGCTGCCATAGCAATAGCCCCATAAGTCATCCCAATGGCATTGGTTTGAAGAATGGGTAAGCCCGCGGACTGATTTCGGGCTGAAATAATATTTCCAAGCGAAGCAATATAAGAAGCACCGATGGCCTGAAGCAGTGCAATGGATGCCGCATCAGAAAAGGAAAAGTTCAGCAGGTCTTTATAGAATATCATCACAATTCCGGTCAAGCCAAGAACGGCACCGCCATAGACTTTCCATGGGATAACGTTCTTTAAGAAAATCCGGCTGTTGAAAATATTCATAAAGAGCATGGTAGAAAAGATGAGCGCCACAAGTCCGCTGGTTAAGACATGCTCCGCTAAATACACCATCCAATAATTGAAGCCGAATAAGAAAAGTCCCTGTAGTAATATAAAGCCGTGTTCACTTCTGTTGAAGGTCAGATTCAGCTTCCTGAATTTAGAATAGATCAAAAGGATAACCCCGGCAAGCAAAAACCGATAGCTAACTGAGACAATAGCGTCAACCTCACCAACCTGAAAGGTGATAGCGAACCACGTAGATCCCCAGATTAGCGCAGGGGTGAGATATAGAAAGATGTTTTTCAAGTCCGCCGATGTTACTTAACCGGCACAAACTAAGCAATAGCTAAGATCTTGAATTGTAGAAAAGCTGATCTATTAAATCACCCGACACAGCTTACACACCGGGTGGTGTGGGGCATATACTCAAGCCGGCCAAAAGGAATTTTACCCCCACATTTTGTACATACGCCAAAGCTATCTGATTCGGAATTATCCATTGCCCGTTCCAGCTTCTTAAGCTGCTGCTTTTTCTCTCTTAGTGAAGATTCGTTTATGGTTTTGTTGTTGATGGCATCCATCCGGGAAATTCGGCCAATTGACGCATCCAATGGAATGGGCTTCACTAACTCCAGCAGTTCGGTAATTTCTTCTTTTGTTTCCTCTATTCGTAAGGTAATGATCTTCTTCAGTTGCTGTTTTTCACTCTTTGTCATCACTTTCCTTTGAGGCTCTTAATTAAATACTGATGGTTTCAGTCCAAATAATATAAGAGTTTCCACAACTCACTGTTTACGATATCCCGAGTCCTGATGATGGCGTTCATAGTTTCTGTGAAGTTCGCGCTGGGCATCACATTCTTCATGATTGCATTAGTGAAACCAAATTCTATATTCGCCAGATTATCATAATAATCGGCCGTTGCAAAGTTATAATTATAGCTTACCCCACCTGGTTTCATAATAGAGTAGGTTCTCCAGTTATGCATTTTATCAGTTTCAATGCGTTCAATGTGTAGTGGGCGTGCAATATCATTTTCAAGCGCAAGATATTGGCTCTCCATTCCCGGTTTTACCTTCATATAGTTCATCACCAAATATTTACTGTTTGATGTATCCTCGGGATTCATAACCCCAGCCTCTGTTTTCCAAAGTTCTGAATATTGATGAGATACAATCTCCATCGACTCTTCCAACAAGCCATCATTACGGTCTAAAAGCTGCATCGTCAAGGTTTGATTAGCTTCCATTATAGCCTCAATGCTTTGATAAGTTCTGATCAGAACATAATTGTATTTACTTAACTGTCCACCCGGATATATGACTTTGTATAAATAGGTGCCGGTTATATTCTCCGAAGTCATTTCTTCGCCCAAAACACCTTGCCAACTGGAGTTGACTAATTCTTCAAATTCTGCAAGATCTTTAGAATCTACTTTCAGATAATCAATATTGAGATAAGCTCCTTCCTCCGTTTGTGCAAAGCTTAAGGTTACCAATAATAGCGAACATAGAAATGTAACTAACCCTACTTTTTTCATAACGGACTCCATTAATTATTCCTTGACTAAAAGTATAATAATGTGGCACAAATTCAAGTTAAAAAGCTATTTTGTGGCCCATTATGGTTTATACCAATGAAAAATAAGCACCATAAAGCCAAAACCATCATAAACGCGGACACATTTAAGTGCGTCCTTTCTCTTCCTATATATAGCTGGCTTGAAATGAAAAATAGCATTAACATGTTATACTTAATTAACATAAAAATAATATATTAGCGTAAAATTATAACAAACGTTTCCCAATGCTTTCTCTATTCACCCACTCTTTTAAAAAAATAATCTTCTTCAGCTTAGTAGTAGTTATTGCAGGTGGAGAAGATTTAAAAGCTCAAAATTATCAACCGGCTGTAGATTTTATAAAGCAGTTCAAGAATGTTCAGGACCAACTTCCCCGTGAAAGTGTATACCTGCATACCGACCGCGACTGGTATTATTTTGGAGAACGCATCTGGTTTTCTGCTTACACCGTTTCCGGAGGCTACTTGCTGCCCTCTGAACTCAGCACCGTTTTATATGTGGAACTGGTAGCTCCGGACGGCACTATCGCCAAAAGGGAAATGGTAAAAATGGAAGCCGGCAATGGAAACGGCAGCCTTACCTTTGAAGATGTTGATGAGGCCAGCGGCACCTATGAAATAAGAGCCTACACCAAGTGGGGTTTAAACTTTGGAGAGTCCTACGCATTCACCAAAAAAATTAATGTATTTACCGGCACGGATGACATAGAAGCTGAAACCACGAATGAAGAATTTGACGTTCAATTCTTTGCTGAGTCAGGTCATTTAGTAGATGGATTATCAACAAGCCTTGCCTTCAAAGCCATTACCGCTAATGGACTCGGAACATCCATTGAAGGCACCATTTACGATAATGATGACCAAGCTATTACAGATTTTAGTTCATCTCATTTAGGCATGGGTGCTATTAATTTTACGCCAAAAGCCGGACAGAAATATTATGCCATGGTTGATGGGGAAAAATACTCGCTACCAGAAGGCATGGAAGATGGAGCCATATTGAATATTGGCCATAAGAACGGTTTTTTCACCGTCAACCTTCAGGCATCGGAGTCTGTTGAAAACCAGGCTTTCTTACTTTTTGCTCACGTTCGCGGAACTGTTTATCACGCAGCCCCAATAGCTGAAGCTGAAAAAGGTGTTTCAGCTATGATTCCCCAAAACAACTTCCCAACAGGCATTGTACACTTCACACTGCTGAATGGCCAAGGAGAAGCTGTAGCTGAACGGCTCGCCTATGCAAAAAACCCTGTTGACCAGCTTGATATAACGGCTTCAATGAATAAATCTACATTTACAGCCAGAGAACGGGTTAGTCTTGATTTAAAAGTTCGGGATGAGAAAGAAGGGTTAGTGCAAGGAACAGCCAGCGTTTCTGTCTTTGATGATAACATCCATGCTTATCAGCCTAATAGTGGCGACATCACTACGCACTTCCAGCTGGGTACCGAGATTAAAGGACATATTGAGCAACCGGGCTTCTATTTCAGTGACGCTCCAAATGCCGATGCATATTTAGATTTACTGATGCAGACTCAGGGATGGAGAGCCTTCGCTATGGACACAGAGGAACTGAAGAAACAGTTGGAAAACCTCACCCCTCCCGAAACAGGCATTGAAATAACCGGAAGAATAACTTCCCTTTGGGGCGATAAACCGTTGAAAGACGCCGCTGTGTTCTTGGCTGTTGGTAGCGATAATAGTCATTCTCAAATAATAACCACAAACGAAAAAGGCCTGTTTACAGCCAAAGATCTTGAAGTTCAAGGCCGCGAAGTCGTGAATGTACGAGCCAACCGTGATGGTGGTGGCGATCGGCTTTGGATTGAAATGGACGAACAATTTGCAGAATTTGCTGATCAGCGAGATCCTGTTATTCAATCCCCCTTTGCCCCTGCAAGTGATACAGCAGGACAAATAGAGCAAGAGCCGGTAGATCTCAAACAACGCTCTGAAGCAGCTATTGCAGGCTCAGATATTCTTGAGGGCGCAGAGATGTCTGGAGACTTAGGTGAATTTACGGTAACCGGAGAAGCCGAAACTGATAGTTATACTGAGCAGGTTTTCTCAGAAGGAGAGCTTAGTGGTTCCGGAACCCAGGTTAATATGGATGAAGCCGATTACCTGCGGGATTTACCCATCGAGCAAATCCTCAATCAACTGCCCGGCGTTCAATATAATTCTCAAAGCAACTCGGTAACTATTCGGAATTCGTTTTCAAGTATAAGCTCGGGACCTTTACCTCCCCTTATTATTGTTGATGGTGCTGAAACTGATTTTCAGTTTGTGAGTGGTATCAATACGCAGGACATCAAAAATATTACGGTTGCCAGAAGTTCTTTAGACCTTGCTATCTATGGAGCCCGAGGCGCCGGTGGGGCCATCATCATTACAACCCGAAGTGGAGCCGGACTTTCTTCTCAGAATGAACGCGGCACACGTACCACTTATGTTGAAGGCTTTCAGGAGCCTACAAACTTTTATTCTCCAAAATATGGGATCAATGTGCCCAAAGACATGGCTCAGCTTGATAACCGTATCACCCTGCATTGGGAACCTGAGGTTAACTTTTCAGGTGAGAACAATACGGTTGAGTTTTGGACAAGCGATGTTGCTTCTCAATACCGTATTGTGATTGAAGGAATTACCGAAACGGGTACCCCATTCTATAAAACTCAGACTTTTGTTGCTGGAGGTTCTGTTGGCTCCAATGAATAGCTTATAGCTGTCGTATTTTTTCATGTCACATGAACATGCCATGTTCGTGTAGCCTATATCAGCTATCTTCGTATTCCAGTTTATACGAAATACAAGTCTATGAAATATTACGACAGGTTTTTGGGACTTTTCATCAAAGCAATATTAGTCGCTCTCCTTTTACCCTTTAATAATACAACCGTTCAGGCTCAAAACACGAAGCCTGCCATTGAGTTTATCAAGCAGTTTAAGGGACTGCAGGATCAGCTGCCACGAGAAAGCATATATCTACATACCGACCGCGACTGGTACTATTTCGGGGAACGCATTTGGTTTTCAGCTTACTCTGTAGCGGGTGGATATACTCTTCCTTCAAACCTTAGCAGTGTAATGTATGTCGAACTTGTTTCTCCTGACGGAAAAGTAGCTAAGCGTGAGCTTATTAAGATGGAAGAGGGACGAGGAGAGGGTTCCCTAACTTTTGAGGATGTGAATAAAAATTTCGGTACTTACCAACTCCGGGCGTACACCAAATGGGGACTTAATTTTGGGGAGTCTTATGCATTCACCAAACCCATTCAAATCCTTAACCGGGATGGCAGTACCAAAATTGCTTCCAAAGGTGGGAAATTTGATCTCCAGTTTTTTCCGGAATCAGGTCATTTAGTTGCTGAGCTCCCAACTACGCTGGCTTTTAAAGCTCTTGGAGAAGATGGCTTGGCACGTAATATTGAGGGCACCATCTATAATGAAAATGGCCAGTCAGTAACCGACTTTTCTACTCAGCACAATGGCATGGGCTCGGTTGACTTCACCCCACAAGCCGGCACAAATTATTATGCCCAAGTTGAGGATAAAAGAATCCCGCTCCCGGAAGTCCAAGAAGAAGGAGCTATTATAAATATTGATCATAAAGATGACTTCTTTACTATTGACCTGAAGACTTCAAATCCTTTCGATTCGCAATCCTACTTTCTTTTTGCCCATGTAAAAGGGCTGATTTTTCATGCTGCCCCCATTTCTGAAGGAAGTTTAGCTATGATACCTAAAAATCAATTTGCGTCAGGGATTGTTCATTTTACTCTTCTTAGTGAATATGGAGAACCTGTGGCAGAGCGTCTAGCTTATGCCCAAAATCCTGTAGATCAACTTCAGGTATCCGCCAATCTGGATCAGAAAATATATGAGGCGCGAGACCGGGTCAAGCTAGACCTTGGCATCAGTGACCATAATGGTGCACAAATCAATGGAACCGCCAGCATCTCTATTTTTGATGATAACCTGAGAAAGTATAAAGAAGACGCCATTGATATTAACTCCCATCTTCGATTAGGAACTGAAATCAAAGGACACATCGAAAATCCGGGATTTTACTTCAGCGACAATCAAAATGCTGAGCCATACCTCGATTTATTACTACTGACCCAAGGCTGGCGGGCATATCCCATGCAGATTTATGCGATTAAAGAACAGCTCGAAAACCTCGTTCCTCCAGAAACAGGAATTAGTATTTCCGGAAAAGTGACCACCTTACTATTAGATAAGTCTCTTGAAGATGCAGTTGTGTTTGCGCGAACCGGCTTGAACGATGATAATTCCCAAATCACAACAACCGATAAGAGTGGGCATTTTGAGATTAATGATCTTATGGTCGTTGGAGAAAAGAATGTCATTATAAAATCAAATAAAGAAAATGGCAGCGATAAAGTTTGGATAAACGTTGACGAGCAGTTTAAAGATTTCCCCGATAAATATACTTCCGTTTCACAATTGGACGTAGCCCAAGTAACTGTGGAAATCCCTGATAACAATTCGGAAATAAGTGCCTCGGAAAGAGCCAATTCTGCCATCAATAAAGCAGCACAAGCCAATGATTTTGAATGGTCTCAAGACCTTGGAGAAATAACGGTGACCGCAGATTCTGAGTATAACTCGACCCTTCAGCAATATCTCGATGATATTCAAGGTAGTGCAATACATGTTGATATGGATGAGCGTGAATATTTGCGAAATCTACCTATCGCACAAGTTTTCAATCAAATTCCTGGTGTGAGATACAACCCAATAGAAAACACGCTTGGTGTTAAAAATGATAATGCAGAATCCGAGCTTAGTAACCCTAAATATTTTGTGGATGGGATTCCAACTTACTTTGAGTTTGTTAAGATGATGAATTCAAAAGATATTAAATCTATCATCATAACAAGGGGTACAGATTATAGTAATTTTGGGTCTATCCCTACATCCGGTGCAATCATTATTACCACCCACACAGGTAATGGGATACAGAAAAATGTCAGGGGTTTAAAAAATACCTATGTCCAAGGGTTTCAGGAACGCGCTGAATTCTATCACCCTAAATACAATGTAACCGTTCCAAAAGACCTTGATCAGCGTGATGATCGCATAACCTTATTCTGGAATCCTGAAGTTGATCTTTCATCAGAAGGAAATACCATCGAGTTTTGGACTAATGATATTTCCTCCACTTATCGGGTTGTGATTGAAGGTCTCAGCGAGGATGGAAGTACATTTACTCACACCAAAACCTTCAGGTCCGGCAGTGATATCAGCCTAAGTTCTGATCAATAATCATAAAGTTAAACTCAATTAGTGAGAGGCTATCATTCCCCGGGCTTCTTCTAATCCCAACAAAGAGCGCCGGCGTTTAGGTGTGCGATCCAGCTGTTTTTGGTAGGCGTCCATTGCTTCTTGGTAGTTGCCCATTTCCAAATGCACATCCCCTAAAAGCTCAAAAGATGGCTTAACAATAGTAGGAGGGCCAAAATCAATAGGCAGCTCCGATTCCGCTGCCACTGTTTCTTTAAGCAGATTTAGCCCTTCTTCCCTATTTCCTTCCTTCATGAGAAGCAGACTTTTAATCTGGTTCACCTGAATGCTCCGCTCTTCACTTTCCGGAGTTTCCATTAACATATTCAGATTCTCTTTAGCTGAATTCAGATCATCTGTCTTCACCGCGGCTAATGCACTTGTGAAAAAGTAGTTGATGCCAGGTCGGGTTCCTTCTTCAAAATCTGCTGTCCAGTTGCTTGCCTCAGACCAATTTTCTGTATCTACAATCTGATGCCCGCGCATGACAGAAAAATGCCATTTTTCTCCGCCGGTCGCACTACCCTCTATTCTTTCTGAGCACTTATTCAACACCGCCTCAGCCTCTTGAACTTGACCAGCTTGCAAGTACCCATACTGGAGCCACCACGGATAATGTCCGCAAACAGTTAAACTCTCATCAAGTTCTTTCTGGCGGGTATTTTGCACATCTCTTGCTACAATGTTTGCATCAATTACATCCTCCCACATTCCAAGTGCTAAGAAAATATGAGAAGTCATATGTTGAGCATGTGCCGCTGAAGGGGCAATTTTTGAATAGGCTTTCGCCATGGGCAAACCAAGCGGAGCGTGAATGGGATCATCAAAAGAGTGAATCAAATAGTGCGCAGCTCCGGGGTGATCCTGATTGGCATTCCAGACACCAAACAGTTCGGCAGCCGCCTTCATGTAGATTCCAAAATCACGACCTTCATGTGCCGTTCCCAAAATGGACAATCCATAAAAAGCAGTAATCTCATGGTCTTTGGGATATTTGTTGTGAAGAGTGGCCATGTATTCCATGTACAGATCATCCCTTTCTTCTTTTGAGAAGGCCTGTGTTTCATCCGTATTTCCGTAAAGAACTTCCAGAGACATCAACAGGTCTTTTTCTCTTTGGGTTGAAGCCTTCTCTTGTCGGTCTTCGACGGTTTCTCCTAACTTGCTTAAAACCCCCATTGCCGCCACTCGATCCTGCTGCATCCAAATCGGGTGATTATGACTTTTAGCTTCCCCATAGTATGCCATTACAAATTCCGGATCTTTTTCCTGAGCTCTCTGAAAGGCACGGGCTGCATCAGCATATTCAAAATTATGCAGGAACTTCATTCCTTCAATAAAGTCAGCCTGAGCAGCCTGATCCCCCGAATTCGGAAAGCTGATTTTCCCGAGCTGTTTATTCTGCGCCTGAGAGGAAATAGATATTAGTATGGACAGGAAAACTATTAAAAAAGTGGATCGGGTTTTCATAGCTTTGAATTAGATTGAACTTGTTTTAGGATATATTAAATATAACGAGAGTTCGAGATAAAATTACCCCTCGGTTGTCACCCAGAGCGTTTACTAATTATAAGTAGAGTTAAATTGTATTCCGCGAAGGGTCTCAAAGTTCGAAATACCCGGCTGTATTATAAATTGAGATCCTTCGCGTTCTACAAGTTATGCATTTTCAGCTTTTTAAGCGCTCAGGATGACAATTCCAGATACCTTATCTCGAACTCACGTTAAATATAAGGTGTAATTGAAATACTTTTAGAGCCCCTCACTAACCTTCCCAACTTCCATAAGGTTTCCCTTAATCATGACGTGGGTTAAAGATCGCATATTAGAAATATCCTGAGAAGGGTCTTTATCCATAATAATTAAATCCCCAAATTTTCCGACTTCAAGCGTACCGAAATCTTCAAGTCGCCTCATGGATTCTGCTCCATTTTTGGTGGCAATTACAATAAGGTCTTCTGCCGGAATTCCTGCTTTTTGCATGTATTCCATTTCATCAAAAATAGAAACTCCATGTAGAGTACCCGGATTACCGGCATCGGTTCCAACCACAATAGAAATTCCTGATTCGTATACTTTTTTGAGGTTATTCATAGCCGTTTCACCGACCATGTCATTTTCCGGATTGAAAGCATTCAGCCTTTCTTTGAAATTAGTTGATAGCCGTTCGTGATCCTTAAACTGAGAAGCTGATGTAATCAGGTCCATCGTTTTTGTGTCAACACATCCATTTGGATCATTTACCGGAAGTGGAGCAATATCAGCCGCCACACGATATGCCAATGTATAGCCCGCGCTTACAATTAGGGTTGGATTATAAAAGGTGCCATTTTCTTTGGCCAATGCAATAAATTCGTCATCAATATCCTTGTCTTGAACACTGTGTACCAACAGCTTTGTGCCGTTTTTAAGGGCCGCCTTTGCTTGCTCCAGTGTCGTGGCATGGGCAATCATCTGGTTCCCTTCCTTTTTAATTTCTTCCGCTGCGGCAGATACCCATTCCATGTACTCATCACTCCTTGTATTTATCTGCCAAAACTTGATCCCCGTACTCCCTAAGGAAGAAAGGTATTGAACGGTTTTTACGCCTGTTTCCTCTGAGTCTAAGTTCACAAGCACACGATCTGAGGGTAAATCAAATGGAGCGCCCGGTGCAGGGGTAAGAAGTGGACCTGCCGCAGCTACATGTGGTGCTTTAGGGTTACCCTCCGCTTCTTCCTGGAAATCAATCGTCCATGAAAACCCGCCGACATCATAGATCCCGGTTATACCGGAGCATAAATACGTGTCATAATAGCGCTGAGGGTTTTGCTTTTGATAAGCGGCAACATCCGGGAAAGGATATTCGTCAGTGATATCCATGGCATCAGGGCGACCATCAAAAAAGCCGGTCTGTGAGAAGTGCATATGTGCATCTATCATCCCCGGGGTAATATATTTTCCGGAAGCGTCAATAGTCTCGGCTTTCGATGGAATTGAACAGTCATCCTGTTCACCCACACATTCAATACGGCCTTCTCTTACTATAATTATACTGTTTGAAATGGCTTCGGCTCCAGTTCCATCAAATAAAGTAGCTCCTGTTACAGCATAAATGGGACTTTCTGATTTTGCATCTTCACAAGATGTTAAGGCAAGGTTTACAATGCACCCGATAGAAAAAAGAATAGTAAATAATCTCATTATCGCAGCTTAATTGAATTTAATTCAATTACGTAATAAAAAAGCCAAAATAAAACTCTATGCCCCACATTAAGTTATTGTTGAAATCGTAGCAATCAGCTTTCTATTTCTTGATTCGGGATTAAAACAGGTACTTATATAATGAAACTAATAGGTAACATTACTGAAGTAGTAATATGCCATTATTCCGGCTGCCATTACTTTTAACCCTGTAGCTGCCATAAATCCTACAAAAGAACCAATGGCAGACTTCATTGCTTTATCCGAATTATTTCCGCCAATAATCTCTCCTAAAAAAGCTCCGGCTAAGGGACCTACAACAAAACCAACAGGTGGGAAGAACAAGCCAAAAATTAATCCCACTACTGAACCGGTAACACCGTAAGAAGAACCGCCAAATTTCTTGGTTCCCCAGGCAGGAATTATATTATCGAGAAAAAAACCTACTGTAATTACCACAGCGGCCCAGAAGATCAAAAACATCACGGAAAAGGGGGCGTGTAAAAATTGAAGGATTAACAATCCAAAATAGCTGAATGGCAATCCGGGAACTACCGGTAAGAAAGCTCCGGCAAGTCCTGCTAAAATAAATAAAGCACCTATGATAATTAAGATTGTTTCCATAGTAGCTACACGTATTCAATAACCTAAGGTTTCATTCCAGTAGTTTTACCCAGTTTTTCGTTGACACTTTTTGCATTCCTATTATTTCAGTTTCAATGGGTCCATCAAATTTTTATCCAGCAGCAAATCAACTGCTATATTAATTTCATCTTTAAAGAAATGATCTTCATGGGCATGGGGGATTTGTTTCCTCATATATTGATGTGCTTGCTCCACGCCTTTTCCGGGTTTCAACGGTGTCCGAAAATCCAATGCCTGAGCGGCTGTAAACAATTCTATAGCCAGTACCTGTTCCACATTTTTGAAGACATTCAATAATTTTAAGGCCCCAACGCTTCCCATACTTACATGATCTTCTTGCCCCAAACTGGTAGGAATGGAGTCGACGGATGCAGGATGGCACAGCACCTTGTTCTCCGAGACTAAAGCTGCTGACGTGTACTGTGGAATCATAAAACCGGAGTTAATTCCTGTTTCTTCCATCAATAACTTGGGGAGTCCGTCATGTCCTCCCAGCAACAGGTAGGTTCTTCTTTCAGAGATACTTGCCAATTCTGCCAAAGCAATGGCCGCATAATCTAAAACCAGAGCAAGCGGCTGCCCATGGAAATTCCCCCCGCTTATAATATCACCGTTTTGGAAAACCAGCGGGTTGTCTGTTACTGAATTAATTTCGGTTTGAACCGTTTGTACACAATGCGATATCGCATCCCGACTGGCTCCATGAACTTGTGGGATGCATCGGAGTGAATACGGGTCTTGCACTTTCCCGCAATTTCGATGCGACTCTAAAATTTCACTTTCTGCCAACAAATTTCGCACATTCTCTGCAACTGTTTGCTGCCCGGTATGCGGCCTGATTTCATGAATACGTTTGTCAAAAGGCTTGATACTTCCCTGCAAAGCTTCCAAACTCATTGCTCCCAATAAGTCTGAAGATTTTAAAAGTCGGAGTGTTTTTTCCAATACAAAAGCTCCATAGCCGCTCATCAGCTGTGTCCCATTAATAAGAGATAACCCGTCTTTGGGTTGAAGGTCGATGGGTTCGATGTTATGCTTTTTAAGCAGCTCTTGTGCCGGGATGGTGTCCGTGCCCTCTTCATTCCAAAAGGAGCCAAATCCTAACAAAGGAAGTGACATATGCGCCAGCGGAGCTAAATCTCCTGAGGCACCCACACTTCCTTTTTCCGGAATCACCGGAATCATATCATGATCGACGAAATAGATCAGGCGGTCAAAAGTCTCTTTAGAAATGCCGGAATATCCAATGCCCAAAGCATGAATTTTGAGCTGCAGCATAAGTCTTGAAATCTCTTTGGAAATCAAATCTCCGGTTCCAACCGCGTGAGAAAGAATCAGATTCCTCTGGAGTTGCTTAAGCTGATCGGCGCCAATACGTTTAGTGGCCAAAACCCCAAATCCGGTATTGATGCCATAAAAAGCTTCGTTTTTTGTCAAAGCTTCATCCACAATAGCCCGTGCATTTAGCACCGGTGTGGGATCTTTTTTTAGTTGAGATATCGACTTTTCAATATCTGAATACAGGCTGCTGATCTTTATTTTCATCTTTTCCATCCGTTTTTAACTCTTGCAGAAGGTCGTTACAAACAATCTCGAATTCAATCCTTTCTTGCAACCGAGTAGCTCTTTAGGTATCATCACGCACTTTATAGAATATTTAAACGCTAACCAACCTTTACACACTATGGCAAACGGGAACCCAGCCACAATGAACGACTTTTTCGGTCATCCGCGTGGCTTATCAACTTTATTTTTTACCGAATTATGGGAGCGTTTCAGTTACTACGGAATGCGAGCCCTGCTTGTACTCTTTATGACAGCCGAAGCACTTGGGGATAACCCCGGCTTAGGTTTTGGAGTTGCAGAAGCTACCGCTATTTACGGTATTTACACCTTTTTCGTTTATGTGCTTTCCCTGCCGGGTGGCTGGGTAGCCGATAATATCTGGGGCCAAAAGAAAGCCGTTTTTGTGGGCGGATGTATTATTGCCGCCGGTCACTTCAGCATGGCTGTTCCAACGACCACCTTTTTCTTTATTGGTCTTGCCCTGATTGTACTTGGAACCGGACTATTGAAGCCGAATGTAAGCTCGATGGTTGGTGATATTTATCCTGAAGGTGGAGCCCGACGTGATGCCGGATTCTCCATTTTTTACATGGGTATTAACCTTGGAGCCATTTTAGGTCCGCTACTTTGTGGCTTGTTAGGTGAAGGCTATAACTGGCATTGGGGATTTTCCTTGGCTGGTTTTGGGATGGTGCTTGGGCTTATCTCCTATAAAGTTGGTGATAAATACCTGGAAGGTGCCGGCGATCTTGATGAAAGTTTTACTGAAGAAGAAGTAAACCGAAAAAGTAAAATATTCTACGGCGTTTCCTCCTTTTTAATTGCCGTGGTTGTTGTATTTGGCTTTCTGCAAAGTTCCGGAGCCATTAATGTTGCTCTTGACGTTTTAGCACAAAATCTTGGAATAGTCGCGGTTATCATAACGCTGATCTTTTTTGGGTATATCATCTTTTTTGGTGGCCATAATACTCAAGAAAAAAAGAAGCTGGGTGTTATTTTCTGGCTGTTTATTTTAGCTGCTCTTTTCTGGAGTGGATTTGAGCAAGCAGGTTCTTCCCTTAACCTTTTTGCTTCCGAGTTAACCGATCGCGCTGCGGGACCCGTTCCATTTTTAGGTGGTTTCGGTGCATTGCTGGTAACCCTTATAATTGCTCTCCCAGTTGGATATTTCACTTTTAAAACCTTCAAAAAGGACGATGTTTGGGTGGTCGCCAAAATAGCTGTGGTTGTTTCAGCTGTTGCTTTGTTGGGGTTTTTCTACTGGCTATTTACTCAGATTGGCGGAGGATGGATTATACCTGCAAGTACGCTTCAGCTCATTAATCCAACTTTTATTGTGATCTTTGCACCGATCTTCGGTTTCTTGTGGACTTGGTTAGCTTCCCGCAATGCCAACCCTTCTATCCCGGTAAAATTTGGGTTAGGCTTGTTTGGTTTAGCTGCCGGATTTTTTGTCCTAGCTTGGGGTTCAGCTAATGCCTCTGCTACAAGCTTAGTATCACCGGCATGGCTTATTGTTACCTACTTCCTGCATACAGTAGGTGAGCTCTGTCTGTCACCTGTAGGACTTTCCTCCATGACTAAACTCGCTCCTAAAAACCGTGTGTCCCAGATGATGGGTATCTGGTTTGTAGCTGCTGCCCTTGGTAACCTGATGGCAGGATTGATGGCCGGACAACTTGAAAGCCTTGCTCCAGCCGGACTCTTCCAGATGGTAGCTCTTATTGTTGGCGGTGGTGGAATTGTAGCCTTATTAGCTGCTCCTCCAATCCGCAAGCTCATGGGTGATGTTGAGTAACTTCGATTGAAAATATCATACAAAAAGAAGGCTTCCTCTATACAGGGAAGCCTTCTTTCATTATAAACAAATGTTCAATTTTAGTTGTAAGGCATGTGCTAAAAACTTAACTGCATCCCTACAATCAATGCCTGATAATCACTTTGGGCATCTGATTTGAAATCCTGAAGCTCACCCATCATCGAAAGATTATCCGTTAATGTATATCGGACAAAGAGCATGGCTAAGGTATTTTTGATATCCGGGGATGAGCCAACCGTTGTAGAATTCCCATCCTGAGATCCTTCTCCATAGCTCACTCCAAAAGTAGTTCGCTCTAATGCATAGGTTGCTTCGGTGTACCATTGGCTTGCATCCACCTCTGCTTGAGAAATTCCATTGCCGGTCAAGCTAATCCCAATTAAACCATCAGCACCCACGCCACTTGTTTGGGAATATGCTCCGGTAAATCCAAAGCCTGAAGCATTCAAACGAGCTCCCACATCCCAACCTGATATATCGTATTCATAATCAGCGCTTACTACATTTACGTTTTGGAACATTCCGCCTGCCCAGAAATCCAAAGAACCTGATTCCAGATCCAGTAGATAATTCACCTGTGTTTCCAGCCTTGGCAGATATGTTTCAATATTTGTTTGAGCCGCGCCGCTTGGTTTTTCCGGGTTGATGATCCCGGCCTTCAACGAAAATCCATTAAGGTCAGGAGTGGTATAAGTTATTCTTGGGTTGAAGTTCGCGTACGTATATCCCGTTCCAATTCGACCAAGAGTAGCATTGGCTGCATCAGGGCCTGCAAAACGACCAACTCCCATTCCACTTCCTGCATCGCCAATTGAACTGCTATTAAAGATACCGAACCCTTTACCCACGTTTATCGTCCCAAAGTCACCCATAACTTGGATGTCGGCAACACGACCTTCGAATAGACCAGCATTTTGCACACTTGGTCCCTGCAGGTGATGGTTGATCTGGAAAATCCCCTTCACCTGAATACCATTCATTTCCGGAGCGGTAATAATGAAGTTGATTCCTCCCGGAATGAAGCCTGACATCACACGGGTAGCAAACTGATCCTCTCCATTAGAACTGTAGCCTTCGTGATTGGACGCAACCAGGAATACAGGAAGTTGGCCAGTTACATGTAGTCCCCAGCCTTCGTTGGTTTCAAAATTAGCCCCCTGTGCTTTCAGTTCACTGGTTTGCAGCAGAAAACAAGTTCCAACTAAAAGTGCGGTTCCAAATAGTGTTTTAAATGTTTTTAAAAAATTCATAACAGTCCCTTCTTGATGATTAATTGTCCAATTTTAAAGCAGCAGAAACACTAATCCGGCCAATACTGCACCCACCGATGGAGCTATTACCGGAACCCACGAGTACGCCCAGTCACTGCTTCCTTTGTTTGATAATGGCAATACTGCATGGGCAATTCTTGGGCCCAGATCACGTGCAGGATTTATTGCATAGCCGGTTGGGCCACCCAAGGCAAGTCCGATTCCAAATACCAATAGCGCTACCGGCAAGGCAGACAGAGAACCGAGTCCAAAACCCACTTGCTTTCCTGCGATATCGATGGTGGAAAGAAATTCACCATTCATATCTATGAATCCAGGACTGCTTAGGAATAGCACCCCAAAAATCAGAACAAATGTACCTATGACCTCCGTCATAAAATTCGAGCCATAATTTCTGATTTCAGGAATAGTTGAGAATACTCCCAGTTTTGTAACTGTATCTTCGGTTTCCTCAAAGTGATCTTTATAGGTTAGCCAGGTTAGAAATCCCCCAAAGAAACCGCCAGCTACCTGCGCCAGGATGTATGGTACAACCATTGCCCAATCAAATAATCCGGCCGTTGCTAACCCCAATGTTACCGCAGGATTGATGTGTGCTCCACTAAATTGCCCCATGGTATAAACTGCTATGAATACGCCCATAGCCCAACCCCAGGTTATCACGATCCAGCCGCTGCTGTTACCTTTGGTTTTGTTTAAGATTACGTTTGCAACCACTCCACATCCAAAAAGGAGCAGAATGGCGGTTCCAATAAATTCAGCTAATAACGGGCTCATAATTAGATCTCCATTTCACTTTTGTTCTGTTTGTTAATTCAATGCATGCTTATCAGATATACTCCTTCCACACACTTGTTTTTGAGTTAAATCTGTTGGTAGAAGACACGTGCTAACCAACAGTATTAATAATATTCGTTTATGTTACCGGTCGTCAGCCCAGGTTATGGCTGCATTCACAGCTCTTTGCCAGCCTTTGGTCAGCTTCTTTACTTCCTCGGGATCTTTCTGCTGATCGAATTTCTTATCGACCTTCCACAATTTTCGGATTTCTTCGATATCGTCCCAATAACCTACAGCGAGTCCGGCCAGGTATGCAGCACCAAGTGCTGTTGTTTCTGTTATCACAGGTCGAATAACCGGCACATCAGCAAGCAGATCGCTTTGAAATTGCATCAGGGTATCATTGACCGTCGCACCGCCATCTACCCGAAGCTCTTTCACGTCAATTCCAGCATCAGCTTTCATGGCGTTGAGAAGATCCATCACCTGATAAGCTATTGAATCCTGGGCGGCTCTGGCGAGGTGAGCCCGATTGGTTCCGCGGGTAATTCCCACCATTATGCCTCGAGCGTGTTGCCTCCAATGAGGGGCTCCAAGTCCTGCAAATGCCGGAACCAGGTACACCCCGTCAGAGTCTTCCACCTTATTCGCAAAATATTCGATGTCTTTAGCTTCCTGAATAATGCTCATCTCATCCCGTAACCACTGCACTACTGCTCCTCCAATAAAAACAGAGCCTTCTAGTGCATATTCCGTTTTCCCATTGATCTTCCAAGCTACCGTGGTTAACAGATTATTCTCTGATTTCACCGGCTTTTCTCCCACATTCATTAGCATAAAACAACCCGTTCCATAGGTGTTTTTAACCATTCCAGGCTCGGTACACATTTGCCCGAATAAAGCGGCTTGCTGATCTCCAGCAATTCCAGCGATCGGCACTTTGCTGGCAAAAAGAGTCGTTTTAGTTCTGCCATACTCTTCACTTGATTGCCGAACTTCCGGCAGCATGTTGGTTGGAATGTCCATCAGCTCCAGCAGCTCCTTATCCCATTCCATGGTATTTATGTTGAACAGCATGGTTCTGGAAGCATTGGTAACGTCTGTGATATGCAGCTCCCCCTGCGTAAAATTCCAGATCAGCCACGTATCAATGGTTCCGAATGCAAGCATCCCTTTTTCTGCTTTTTCGCGGGCACCTTCTACGTTGTCGAGAATCCATTTTACTTTGGTACCGGAGAAATAGGAATCTACAACCAATCCCGTTTTCTCCTGTATCATCTCGGCGTGACCGGCTTTCTTCAGGCTATCACAATACTCAGATGTTCGGCGATCTTGCCACACAATAGCATTATAAATAGGCTTACCACTTTCGCGGTCCCAAACTACGGTAGTCTCCCTCTGATTGGTGATACCGATGCTTGAAAGCGCTTTTCCGTTTACTCCGGCAGAAGCGACCGCCTCGGCTGCAACGCCCGCCTGCGACGACCATATTTCCTGTGCATCATGCTCTACCCAGCCCGGCTTCGGATATATTTGTCTGAATTCTTTCTGAGCTACAGAAACGATCTCCCCTTTTTTGTTGAAGAGCATAGCCCTTGAGCTTGTTGTTCCCTGATCTAATGCTAATACAAATTTTTCCATTTCGACTCTGGTTGGTTAGTTATTGTTGACTTCTTTTAATTCTTCTGGTTCATACTCCTGCAACGTATACCGATTTGCAAGCTTTGTGAATTCTTTTATCTGAGCTGATATCCATTTTTCATCATAACTCAGCTCACTGGCCATCAATTCAGCCACTGTTGCAGCCATATCCATTGCAGCCTTTGCGTCCAAGAATAACATCCTAATTCTTCGTGCCAAAAAATCCTCCACGGTCCGGGCCATTTCCTGCCGGGTCGCCCAGACTACTTCCGCCTTTATATGCTCATAATCCGGATGAATTTTTTCCTTAAGCGCCGGTTTATCTTGGGCCAACTTTAGTATCTCTTCTTTATCTGATCCATAGAAGTATAGCGGGTCATCAAAGTTGACTTCCATCTTATGTCCGTGAATTTTCAGATGAGCACTGGTGGATTTCCGATTCCCAATATGGGCGATCTTTTCCGCTTTGTCGATCGTATCTTCTCCCATTTGTCTGAAAGTCGTCCATTTTCCACCGGTTATCGTAATAAGCCCGGATTCAGAAACAATCAGCTTATGGCTTCTGGAAATTTCTTTGGTTTTGGTGTCTCCTTCTTTAGGCGCTGCCAGTGGGCGTAATCCCGCAAACACGCTCTTTACATCTTTTCTTGTTGGTTTTTTATCAAGATATTTCCGTGCTGTTTTTAAAATAAATTCAACTTCTTCATCAAGTGGAGTGGGTTCAAGACTCTTTTCTTCAAGTAGTGTATCAGTTGTCCCCACCACTACTTTATTGTGCCAAGGCACCGCAAAAAGCACCCGGCCATCATCTGTTTTAGGAATCATAATGGCATCTTTGCCTGGTAAAAATTCCTTATCCAGCACCAGGTGCACTCCCTGACTTGGTTTCACCATAGGCTTATGTTTATCCTGATCCATCGACATGATATCGTCCACAAAAACGCCGGTTGCATTCACAACTGACTTACCTTTCAGCTCATATTCCTTTCCAGATTCCTGATCGATAGCTTTCACCCCTGAAATACGCCCGTTTTTTTTAAGCAAACCCGTCACTTCAAAATAATTCAAAGGCACTCCACCATTCTCTGAAATTGTTTGAGCAAGATTAATTGAAAGTCGGGAATCATCAAATTGTCCGTCATGATAAACGACTCCTCCTCTCAAACCTTCCCGGCTTATTGTAGGCAGCCGACGAATAGTTTCTTCTTTTGAAATTGGTCTGGAGCGTCCTAAACTCAATTTTCCTGATAGCAGATCATACATTGTCAGGCCGATAGTATAATAGTACTTCGTCCACCATCTATAGCCGGGAATCACAAATATTTCATTTTGAACCAGATGAGGTGCATTTTGTTGAAGTAATCCTCGTTCGCGAAGAGCTTCCCTGACAAGGGCAATATCACCCTGTGCCAAATACCGAACCCCGCCATGTACTAATTTTGTACTTCTGCTTGAAGTACCCTTTGCAAAATCTGATTGCTCCAATAACAAAGGCTTATATCCACGACTAACAGCATCCAAGGCAGTCCCCAAACCAGTTGCGCCACCACCGATGATAATTACATCCCACTCTGGTACGTGCTCTCCTTCAATATTGGCAAGTAATTCCTGTCGTTTCATGTCTTTTAATCCAATTTAGGTGTATTTCGTTTTGCTTTGATTACAATGTATACAAAACAAAACGAAAGTCAAATTATAATAAAACGAAACAATATAAAATCTTATTATATAGCAATTCGTTTTTTATCAACTACTTAGGGAAACCATACCTCTGCGGCATTTCTAAATTTATTGTGAATTATATTTCAATATGTTTCACTTTTGTGCATATTTGTGAGATAAAGCCTTAGATAGTATATTTGAAACAAATCAAAATTCACTTTTATGACCGTAACGGAACGACACGAAAACATTATTTCTGAACTGAAAGAAAGCGGAAAGGTTAGTGTACAGCAGCTCAGCGATGAGCTTGATGTCTCAGAAGTGACTATTCGCAAAGACCTGAGGGTATTAGAAGACAAAGGTTTGCTTTTCAGAACCCACGGTGGCGCTACTCAAAGTAATCCATACACCAGTGATCGCCCTGTTTCAGAAAAGGAAAATATCCAGGCCGAAGAGAAAAATGCAATCGCAGAAAAGGCCTTTCAGCTAATTGGCGATAACGACTCAATTATTTTAGCATCGGGGACCACCATTTTAGCTGTTGCACGCAAAATTCACCCCGAAAAACGCCTAAATGTAATCACCTCTGCACTAAATGTTTCTTTGGAACTGTCTCAGCATGAAAACGTCGAAGTATTGCAGCTGGGAGGGCAGCTGAGGCAGAGCTCAACATCTGTAGTTGGGCCATATGCCGAGCAATTTATGGAGGGTATTACCTGTGGTATTTTATTTTTAGGCGTTGATGGCATTGACCTTGACCATGGACTCACCACCTCCAACCTGATGGAAGCCAGTCTGAATCAAAAATTTATTGAAGTCGCTCAATACACTGTTGTTGTTGCTGATCACACGAAGTTTGGAAAACGGGGATTCAGTCGAATTTGCAACCTCAGTAAAGTGCAACATATCATCACCGACAGTGGAATTCCTAAGGAACTTGTCACTAAACTGGAAGAAGCCGGAGTGCAGGTTACCATTGCTACTTAGTTTTATAAATCACTCCTTTAGAATCCCTGCGCAAATCCAATCCCGATAAAGAACGTCTCCGTTTCCAATTCATATCCAGAATTGATATCGATCTGAGCCCCATCATTTACCGTCAACGTTACTCCACCTTCGATGTATTCTTGATTTGCACCGCTGCTGCTATAAATTCCGGCATAGCCCGCGTAGATTCCTACATTTTGTTGGCCAGGAACCGTAAAGCCTGGAGTTAGGGTAAACAACCAATTATCATCTTCATCTCCCACGGATGGCGTATATCCTAGATTAGAAGAGATCCCAACAAACTCAGTTATAGACTGATCTGCCAGAACAAATATGGAGGGTATAATTTCATTGTTTGTGAAGGCATCCGATCCTACCGGGAAGCTTATTTTTCCTAAACCAGAAACACTTGTATTGCCTTCATCAGAAGTGAAGAAGTTATATTTTGCTGCGAGTCCGATATCATTAAAACCTTTTCTCTCAACGTTAGTCCGGTCAAAATTCTGTGTGGAATAAGAATTCAGTAAAGCCCTCACTTCAAAACCATCAAAGACCCCAAGACGAAGCAGCATTTGACCAATATCGAATTGATTTACAAACTCATTGGTTGTTACCAGAACACCGGTCTCCAATCCAAAAATTCCTTTTTCAGTCACGGCTGCCCCGTTCCCAATTCCCGGTCGGTCGGGCGTATAATTCTCCTGAGCGTAGATTAATTGCGGAGTTAACAAAAAGCATAAGGCTGCGATCAGATGTGTATATTTCATAAAATTATTTTTTGTAGATGATTACCTTTAGATATGAATGAAATCGCAGAAAAACCACCCATAGCTGCCATTGCCACACCCGTTGGTGAAGGTGGCATAGCCGTCATTCGAGTTTCGGGATTGAATGCTATTTCCAAAGTGAACGAAGCCTTTAAAGGTAAAGACCTGACGACGCAGGATTCTCATACCGTGCATTTCGGAAAAATCATGAATCAGAAAAGCCTTCCGGTTGATGAAGTCTTAGTCACTCTATTCCGTTCTCCAAAATCTTATACCGGTGAAGAAACCGTAGAAATTTCTTGTCACGGTGGTGTATTGGTTACCCAATCTGTTTTAGAAACTATTTTAAGTCTTGGAGTGAAGTCTGCCGAACCGGGTGAGTTTACCCAGCGGGCATTCTTAAATGGGAAGTTAGATCTGGATCAGGCTGAAGCAGTTGCTGATCTCATTCACGCCAAAAGCTCAAAAGCATTAGATGCCGCCCATCAGCAACTGGAAGGGCAACTTGGGCATCACATCAAAACCTTTAGACAACAAATTATTGACGCCACCGCGATGGTAGAGCTGGAGCTCGATTTTATTGAAGAAGATGTAGAATTCGCGAACAAGGAACAGCTTCAGAAACTGCTGGAAGATCTTGATGAAGAAATCACCAAACTGCTCGAAACCTATGAAACCGGACGTTTGGTAAAAGATGGCGTTAAGACCGTATTAATAGGCCGACCCAATGCCGGAAAATCTACCTTGTTGAATACTTTGGTGGGGAGCGACCGTGCCATTGTAACTGAAATTGCAGGAACCACCCGCGACACGATCGATGCCGACTGGAGCTACGATGGATTGCTCTTCAAACTAATCGACACAGCCGGGCTACGGGAAACCAAGGACATAGTAGAAGCTGAAGGAGTTAAGCGATCACAAAAAGCTTTTGAGCAAGCCGACTTAGTCATTTACTTAAAAGACTTATCTCAGGCCTTTATTGATGCTGAACGGAAGGAAATCGCTGATTTTCAGAAAAGATCTAAAGAAACACCGTTCATCTTAATTGGCACCAAAGCTGATATTGAAGCTGAAAAGGAATGGCGAACTGAATTTGACCTCAAAATTTCAGCCCTTGAAGGAGAGAAAATCAAAGAGCTGAAACAGTTACTGAAAGACCGGGCACTGGAAAATAAACATTATGACGCGTCCAGTCTCCTCGTCACCTCAACCCGTCATCGCGATGCCCTTCAAAAAACCAAAGAACATGTGCAGTCTGCTTTACGTGCTTTGGCCCAGAATATGACTGGCGATTTTCTATCTATTGATTTACGAGCAGCTCTCAAAGAACTCGGTACAATCACCGGAGAAATAACTAATGAAGATGTATTAGACAGCATATTTTCTCGCTTTTGTATCGGAAAATAATAAAACCCGCATAAAGCGGGCTTTATCTAACCAATAACAAATGATCCTTATACCATCTCAGGAACATCTGGTTTAATAAATAAATCGTTTTTCGGCCGACGGACTTTTTTCATAGGAGCCAGCCAGTCATTTTCGCTATCTCTATAGCCTAACGCCATTAACGATACACTGTGCAGACCTTTAGATTCTAAGTCCAGAAATTCATCCAATTCTTCATTTTTAAAGCCTTCCATCGGACTTGCATCCACTTCCTCTACAGCTGCTGCTGAAAGCCCAAAGCCTAATGCAATGTACGCTTGACGAGCGGACCAATTACGTTGATCTTCAATGTCTCTTGAGGCTACACCGTCAGCCATATCACGAAGCGGTTCAAGCTCTTCTTCACTTAAATCACGGGTTTCACCGGTGAGCTGAATAAAACTATCAATACGCTCTTGAGTAACCTCGTTCCACGCAGCAAAAACCAATAGGTCTGAACTATCAGAAACCTGAGACTGTCCATACGCGATAGGCTTTATTTGCTCTTTGATTTCCTGATCTTGGATATGAATAACCGTAAAAGGCTGAATGCCGATAGAAGTCGGAGCCATTCGAATAGCTTCCAAAATATTATCCAGCTTTTCTTTCGGCACTTGCTCGCCGTTCATTTTCTTAGTTGCATATCGCCATTTAAGCGCTTCTTGAAATTCCATAATCAGGTTAATTGAGTAGGTTTATCTGTTTTTTGATTCCAATAAGACAACATACTGAATGGTGATATCCTTCCATTTTGATCCTTCTCAAGTTTAGATAAGCCCAATAGGATCTCTCTATGCAAACTATTCTAATGGTGATTATTCTTGAATTTTTTTATTTAAAGTGGATGAATACTATATCTGTTTTTCGAGTTTTCTTTCTTGTACTGATTCTATATCCTGCCTTCTCATTTGCTCAAACGGAATTAGTTTCCATTCAGCAACAGTGGGTTGATTCTCTTAAATCCGGAGAATCTGTCTCTGCATTTTATTGGCAGAGTCAAAATTTAGTCTACCTAAAGATCCAATCTTCAGGTAGTGAGATTTCTTCTGAGACGATTAAGTCCGGAAATATTTACGGGATAAAATCCTATCAACACCGGCAAACATTTGAACACGATGCTAATCGGTACATAACCGCGGGACATCTCGATACTGAAATGGGAGACCAGGCCCTTATTACTGGCTGGAGAAACGTTGATGGTGAATGGAAAAAAGAAATTGATGTTTTACTCTCCCTTGATACAACATTAACTCAACCGGAGGCTTCACTGCAACAAAAGTTGGATCAGGAACGAGAAAAATGGGTTGAGCTTGCAAACCAACACAACCCTAAAAATCATATTGAACAATCCTATACCCAAGACGCTACTTATTTTGGGAATGGTCAAAAATCTGAAGGGCATTCCGAAATTGCTGAGCGGTATTTTTATATGGAAAACTCCAATTATCAGGTTGACCTTGAAAAAGAGAATTTGTGGAAGATATCTGACAGCAACATAATTGAAGTTGGGCGCTATTTTACCGGCCCGGAAAAAGTTGGTACCGGAGGGTTATACCTGATTTTATGGGAACTTCAGGAAAACCAAAGCTGGCAGATTAAGCTGGATTTCAACTTTTAAACCTTACCTCTACTCACTTTTTGGAACAAACGAGCTTCTTCTCCATTCAATATTATAACAGATAATTAGTTTGGAGAGAAGATGTTACGATGGACCATCACTTTTTTTGTCATAGCGATAATTGCCGGTATCCTTGGTTTTGGAGGAATCGCGGGTGCTGCAGCAGGAATTGCTGAAATTTGTTTTTATGTATTCATCATACTCTTCATAGTTTCTCTCATTTTCGGAAAACGCCCCAAGGTATAATTTCTTCACAGGTTTCGATTATAAACCATCAGACATAGATGATTGTGAAGCCGCGACTAAGATGTTATCAATTATAGTTTTAATTTTAGATTGATAATTCACTATATATCTTCTTCCTTACAGTCATTCAAAAAATCATCTTAGCTAATAAAGCCCTATGTCCTATTCTTTAAAATTTTCTGCCTTAATTTTATGTCTTCCACTTCTAATTGGATGTACCTCAGAGCAGCAGAATACGAAGCCTGTAGATCAACAAGAGACCGTCGGTTTGCTTCAACACAACGTCTATTTCTACTTGAATGAAGATGTTACTGAAGCGGAAAAAGCTCAATTTGAGAAAGGCCTGGAAAAACTAATGTCGATTGAAGAAATCTATAGCTATCAGCTCGGCACACCCGGCCCTACTCCGGAACGTGAAGTGACAGATCATTCATTTGGCTATTCCATTTTCAGCTGGTTTAAAACCATGGAAGATTATGAAATCTATGCCGAGCACCCTACCCATTTAGAGTTCATCGACGAATACAGTAGCCTTTGGGCTGATGTGAAAGTTTACGACTCTGAAGTTATAAGTGCATCTGAATAGAATTCCACTTATAACAATCTGATTAATCTGTGTTCAGACATCGTTGTTTAAACTTAGGATAGCGATCTTTTCAAGATATCACCTTCTTAACCTATTTAAAAGCTATTTAGAACCGTTTTAGCGTCCGTTCCATAATCTATTAATCCAAGAGATGAAATAACCTCGTCTCCCTCCATCGTTGATGATTTAACTACACCACCCGGTACGTTTTCCGACGTTACTCTCCATAGCTTCAGTGAGATTTCAGGAGCAACACCAAAGTCTATTAAATCTGCTGTAAAAGTCCCATTAGGTACATCTATAGAAATATCTCTTTCCTTTATAGCTCCATCAATAGATTCTTGTGTCAATTTCTTGGGTTGAGAATACCATCCTTCAGATACCGGCTTTTCCTGAGCTTCTGAATCCCCCATTTTTTCTCTAAGCCGAACAATGCGCTGTCTGTCTTCCGCAAATAAAACTTCTGCGATATAAGAAGGCTCTTCTCCTTCTTCATCGAACATTACTATTTGCCACCACTGCTGTCCATTTTCCAGTTCTTTTAGAAACCCCTTTTTCATAATTGTACTCACTTCGCCTTCATTATCAGAAAGCTGCCATTGGGTCCACCCGCCCTCCGGATACTCCTCAACTTCAAGCTCATACCCGTACCCCGTAAAAAGGTAATTAAACATCATCGGGTACATATTGATGTTCATATTTATTCCAAAATTCAGAGAAGCCATCTGCACCTCACCAGTAAGCCGAGCCGTAACGGTAGAGCCATTATCGGTGGGCATTGTTACAATCATATTATTTGGCATGAAGTTATCCGCATACACCGATATGCTATGCACCCCCAGTGATCCAAACCTTATCTTTGCCATTCCATCAGCACCGGTTGTTGTCTGCCTGCCATTTGAAGCCTCAACCTGTGCACCCTTAACAGGGTTTCCGTCCTGATCTAAAACCTCTACCGTCACAGAGTTAATGGGAACCCTATTAAGCATTTCTGCGCCGGGCATCATACAGCCCGAGATTAAAACTATTGATATAGCAACTAGTATTCCTGAAAAGCTCTTCATTCTTTGTACCTCTTTATTCACGTTAAGTAATCTAAATACCATATACGATATTAATCCATTAAAGAGGTCATTTCAAGAATAAATGTCAAAACATCACTTCTTATAACCTTCACACCTATTTAAAGATTAATTACTCCGATATAATCACAAAAAAAGCCTTACTCAACTGAATGAACAAGGCTTTTAAATTCTTAAAGGAATCAGCTACTTAGTTTTCGCTGTCTCCTTCTGCATCATTTGACTGTTGCTGTGGTATAGCCGGAGCCGTTTGGGAAGGTGACTCAATTGGAGCGTTTACTCCGGGGCCGCCACCTTGCAAAATACTCTCGTTCACCTGACCACGGTCAATGGCAAAGTTAGCCAATACACAAAGAACCAGAAAAATGGCTGCAAGTATACTTGTTGACTTAGAAAGTAAATCAGCTGTTCGGCGGGCACCAAGTCCGCCACCGCCTCCACCGAGACCGCCTCCACCACCCATTCCGGAGATTCCTCCTCCCTGTCCAGGCTGCAGTAAAACGACTACAATTAACAGGAAGCAAATGATTGCTATAATTCCTACAATAATATTATAAAGCATGTAATTAGATTCTTATCTTTTAGAAGGGAGCAAAGATATCCATTTTTATATACTATCCCAAGCATTAGCTACTCAAAATTAATTAAACAGTACGGATGCAAGAGTTAAACGAGAAAATTATCGATTTTATTAACAACTCTCCCAATCTGACTATACAGATTGCCGAAACACTGGTTATTATTTTGGTGCTTTGGATTATCCGGCTTATTGGCGTCAGGATTCTTCAGCATAATGTTGATGACAAAAAGAGTGTTTATAAGTGGCGTAAGAATATTACCTACTTCACCTTTTTTATTGGGTTTTTGATTCTGGGTCAGGTTTGGTTTGAGGCACTTGGCTCTCTGGGTACTTTCTTAGGATTGCTTTCTGCCGGTATTGCCATCGCTTTAAAAGATCCCGTTACCGATATTGCCGCCTGGTTATTCCTGATTTGGAGAAAACCCTTTGATATCGGAGACCGCATACAGATAGGTCAGTCAAAAGGTGACGTGATTGATATTCGGGTCTTTAAGTTTACCATTCTCGAAATAGGCAACTGGGTAGATGCAGACCAAAGTACCGGCCGGGTTATTCACGTTCCCAACCATAAGGTGTTTACAGAAGATCTCGCCAACTACACCAGTGACTTTGAGTTTATTTGGAATGAACTTGGGGTACTGGTCACTTTCGAAAGTGATTGGAAAAAAGCCAAAGAAATCCTGAAAGAAGTGGTCGAAGAGAATATGCATGAATTTGTAGAGCAGGCCCGAAAAGAAGTTAAAAAAGCAGAAAAATCTTACCTCATTCAATATCGCTATCTCACTCCTATTGTCTACACAGACGTGAAGAACAGCGGAATCAATTTATCCATTCGATACCTTTCCGACCCACGGAAACGCAGAGGCATATCACAAGCCCTCTGGGAATCTATACTCGAACGTTTTGCTGAACATGATGACATTGACTTCGCCTATCCAACCATCCGCTACTACGATAATCCAAAGGAAGGCAAGCCCGGAACTACCCCCGGAAATTAGAGATTGGAGATTTTAAATGTTGAATGAGTAATCACCATTCAAAATTTAAAATTTATAATTTCTAATCGTCATCAGTACCATCGTAGTTGCGGAGTTTTGGGATTGGCTGGATAAGCTCTTTCGAATTATTGGATGGGTCATTTACTAATTCGGGGACTCTCACAACGGACATATCCGATAACAAGTAATTCCCTTCAAAACCATTTTCCAGCATTTCAGAGGCATCACCGCCGAGCCATCGACCATAGTCTTTTTCTTCTAAAACTACAGGCATGCTGTTATCCAGAGGTTCGACCAGTGGATTCGCTTTCATCGTAATCACAGCATAGGAGTGCTTTACATGGCCGTCTTTTTCTTTATAGGAAGTACAAATTCCTGCAAAACCGGTTACATCACGGTTGATAACCCGAATATAAAAAGGAAGCGGATCCTCCACCCTTTCTTTCCATTTATAAAATCCGGATGCGGGAATAATGCAGGGTGATGATTTAGCTAACTGTTGGAGGCTTTTATCCTCATCAAAACTGTCCTGCGGGACTTCAAGAAAATTTTCTTTCCCTTCTTTTTGATCCAATCCCCATACTGAGCTTACCACTTTTCGGACTTCTCCATCTTTCACAATAATAGGCATCGAGGTGCCGGGGATTACATTGAAATTGGGATCGAATAGACTTTTGGAATCTGTTTGTACTCCAAAAACTTCTTCGATGGTCATCTTGTCGGCTTCTAATACGTATCTCTTCATGAAATTGATTTTTTTTCGCAATGTTCGCTATGTTAACGCAAAGATCGCTGAGTATTATAAATTATTTACTATTCGGTGAATGCCATCTTTCAATAATTTGGTATTGAAATTCATTAGAAGACCCAGTTTTTTATCAGCTAATTTAAGGTATGAAAGCAACTGCGCGTAATGAACCGGAGCTAATTTTTCTACTGATTTTAACTCAATGACCACCCTATTGTTTACCAGAAGATCTAGCCTAAAAGCTGTATCAAAACGCATATCTTTATACTTTAGAGGCACAGAAAGTTGTCTTTGAACATGCAATCCTTTTTGATCAAGCTCGTAATATAGAATCTCTTCATAAATAGACTCAAGCAAACCCGGACCGAGTTCCTTATGGATCTCTATAGAAGTCCCAATAATAATTCTCGATAATTCATTTTCAATCATTCCTGATGTAAACGCAAATTAATAAAATAATCAACTCTGCGGACTTTGCGATTTCTTTATATTCTTTGCGATCATCAAGTTTATTTATTCATGAAAAATCCATTTTTTAATCATCAGGAAAATCGACTTCGGGCTTTATTTCGGGTGCTCCTGTTTATTTTTCTATTCATTTTTGCGATGGGTGTTCCATCACTGATATCCGTGCCTGCTCTGGATTATTTGGCAAGATCTATTCTCATTTTCGGGCTTTTTTATGTGATGTTCCGTTTTTCTGATCAGCGTTCCTGGCGTTTTGCTGGGTTATCGGTTGATGGAACCTGGATGAAAGAATGTGCTACAGGAATAGGCATTGCCGGTGGTATTATGGGATTGATTTTCCTCACCCAGTGGCAAACCGGCACCTTGGAGGTAACAGGTTATGGTTGGGACCGTAGCAGTGATAACGGATGGATTTTACCATTTTTGCTTTTCCTATTTCAGATGATGTGTGTTGGGTTTTATGAAGAACTCATGGCTCGTGGATACCTCATCCCTAACATAACCGAAGGCTTCAGTATTGGCAGCATCAACCCACAAAAAGCTGCGATAGTGGCCATCCTGATAAGCTCATCCATCTTCGGCTTGTTGCATGCAGGCAACCCTAATTCTTCTACCACGGCGGTCATTAATATTGTATTAGCAGGAATTATGCTCGCTGTACCTTATGTACTCACCGGCCGACTGGCTTTTTCTATAGGCATCCATTTTTCGTGGAATTTCTTTCAGGGTGGAGTTTTTGGCTTTCCTGTTAGCGGTTTGGAGTTCAGAAACTCCGTCATTCAAATTCAACAAGATGGACAAGACTGGTGGACAGGGGGATCTTTTGGTCCCGAGGCCGGATTGATAGGAATTTTGGGCATACTACTAATTATGGTGTTCACCCTTCTTTATATCAAGAAAACAACAGGCAAGCTCGAGTATGCGGAGCTGTTTTCTAAAAGATTTATTGAACTTAATCCTTCTAACAAACCCATTAAAGATTCTGAATCAAGTTCAGAATGACGGCTTCATACGTTAAAAGTGGATTCATTTCTGCGAAGTCAGGAATCTGGATAGTTTTGATAACAATGGAATAAATCACACATCCGGATCTCGGGCATTCGCCGCGAGATGACAGATTTCAAGTGCACAAAACTACTCTTATCGCTCATTATTCGGTGTTCCCGGTTGAATGTTCAATATTCTCTGAGCTTCATTTACATTTTTTGTATATTGAAAAGTCTTTTTAGCGAAAGACATGATCTTTGAAAATTGAACTATAACGCCAAAATTGAAAGAGGTGTAAACATTGTCTTTTGAAGAATTTGGCCTCAGCCCCGAACTATTGAGCGGGCTGGCCGACGTACGAATTGAAAAACCCACACCTCTCCAGAACGAAGTTATCCCATCAGCGCTACAAGGCAGACATATGCTTGTAAAACATGAAGCTGGTGATGATGGAGTATTTTTGATCCCTGCATTGCAGAAACTGACGACGAACGGAGAGGTTGCTGGCACACGAGTTTTAATATTAACACCGTCCATTGAACGAGTTAAGGAAATAGATGAAACGGTTTGGGCTATGGGCTACCATGCACAAATCAGCAGCGCGGCACTTTCCATGAAAGGAATTCGCACTGCCCAAGAAGAAGCGATCAAGGATGGAGCACCGGTTGTGATTGCAAATCCCGGCCGGTTAATTGAAATACTGGATACTAATAAGCTTAAGCTTACCGACGTGGATCTTGTCATTATTGACGAAGCCCACGGCATGGAGAACTATAACCTGGTTAGCCGGGTGAAGGATATCATGAAGCTTGTAGAGGGTGATCCTCAAGTGCTTATTTTTTCTGAATCCAATAACAAAGCTACCCAACAGCTTACTGAGGCTTTCCTTAAAGACCCTGTTGTTCACGGCTTTGATGAATCTAATGTTGAAGCTGCTGATGCTGAATCAGATTCTTCTGATGATAAGTCGGAAGATCAGGGTGAGTCTAAAGCAGATGCTCAGGAAGAGGAAAAAGAACAGGAAGAATTTGTTCTCAATCAGGATGAAATTGACCGCAAGCTTGCTGAAGCAAGTGTGGACATTGTCCTGAACCCTGAAGAAAACTCAGAGGAAGAAGAGCAAAATTCTGAAGAAAGTGAAGAAGAGGAAACGGAGACCGATACTTCATCTGAAGATGAAGTGGACCCAACCGTTCCTAAAGATCTGACTCAGGCTTATATCTACGTTCCTCCCAGAGCAAAAATATCTACCCTCCTTGCTCACCTTGAAGATACTCTAACCGATAAAATTGTCGTTTTTGCTGCGTCTAAGCGCACAACTGACCGACTGTTTCGCATCATCCGCAAGAAAGGATGGGGTGTGGTTAGCATCAATGAAGGATTGAAGGAAGAATATTACGAAGAACGCTTCGGTAAATTCACTTCCGGCGACATGAAAATTCTACTGGTAGGCGGATTATCGGCTACAGAAGTAGAGCTGAATGAAGTGAAGCAGGTCATCAACTATGATGTGCCTAACGAAGTGGAAGAGTATAAATATCGTGCTGAGCTGGTTGGTAATGGAAAAGCAGCCCGCATGGTTTCTCTGGTTTCAAAAATGGATAAGGACGATATCGATGAGATTGTCGAGAAAGTCGGATTTGCCCCAACTGAAATCCCGCTTCCTGAAGAAGTGAAAGAGAAGAAAAAGAAGAAAGAAAACGATAAGAAATCTTCGAATAACGACAAGAGCTCTAACAAAAGTAATAATAAGAGTAACAAAAAACGGAAGAGCAAAAGCAAGAACGACAGCAACGATAATAATGACAGTCGTGACCGCAAGCGTCGTAGAACGCCTAAGAAGGAACAGTCTGCAAACGGACTTCCACGTCCAAGCTATGATGGGCTTTCCGGCGGAAAAGAAGGCAAGAAAAACAAAAAACGTCCAAGTCCGGGTAAATCTGACGGGGCTTTTGGATGGATTAAAAAACTGTTTGACTAAGAGATCACAGATTTTTGTGATTGTGTGATTTCACAGATTTTAGGGCGCAGCTGTTTATTCAGCTGCGCCTTTTTTTTGTTATCTAGCCCTTCCCGAACCCCTCCTTGTTCCTCCCCTTTGAAAAAGGGAGGAGACGCCTTAGTGAAGGACTTACCATCTACGAAACACCCGTCTTCGCGAGGAGGCTGAATTACCGGAAGGCCCCGATGCCTTACGACGTGGCGATCTCCATGAACTACTTGGGATGCCTGAAAGGGAGATTGCCGCGTCGGTATATATCTTAATCCTGCTTGAACCACGAGATTCCTCGAATTACCTAACATCTACAGCAATGACGGGGTTAAAACCACCTAGTCATCCAGAGGGTACTCCCGAAGGATCTTCACATGTATGAACCACCAGTACTTGCACCAAAACCATCGCGAAGGGTTGAAACCCGTTCTCTTGTGTACATGGAAATCAATTTTAGTATGATTACTATCTATCCAAAAAAACTATCGTTGTGGGTTTTCCCAAAAATATAGTGCCATTGGCAGGGCTTTCTTTGATTTAACATCTTGCCCCTTCCAAAACCCCTCCTTGTTCCTCACCTTTGAAACAGGGAGGAGACGCTGTATTAAACTACTTCCCCTCTATAACACACTCGTCTTCGCGAGGAGGCTGAATTACCGGAAGGCCCCGATGCCTTACGACGTGGCGATCTCCATGAACTACTTGGGATGCTTAAAAGGGAGATTGCCGCGTCGAGATGCACCATCAACCTACACCAACATTGATTCTCCTCGCAATGACTGGGTTTATTTTTAACTCAACATTCAGTCTCATCCTTTAAATGAATTTGGGTTTCAAATTCTCAATGGCTACCATCCCACTGCAGATTAAATCAACCAATACCCTATGAGTAACGATTTTGCGCAGACCAAGCAGAAATGGAAAGATCCCAAAACCCGACGTAAGATTGGGGTTGGTGCTTTTGTAGTATTAATCATCGCCGGAGTATATGCCGGAGTGAATGAGGTTTTTCCGGAGCAGAATGGTCATTACGGATTTTGGTCGATTATGCCTCCGCTGGTTGCTATTGTGTTGGCTTTTTATACCCGTGAAGTTGTCAGCTCACTCTTCATCGGAATTTGTTTGGGTGGGGTGATTTCGGGGAAGCTGAATATCGTTCAGGAATTTTTGATCCCATCCGTCGGCACCGAAAGCTTTGCCTTAATCATCATCGTTTATTTATGGGCTTTGGGTGGGTTGATAGGAATCTGGACCCGAACAGGAGGGGCCGAAAAATTCGCCGTTTGGGCCAGTGAGAAAATGGTGAGCGGACCTCAAACCGCCAAGTTCTTTACCTGGATGATGGGACTCATTTTTCATCAAGGCGGAACCATCAGTACCGTTTTGACAGGAGCTACGGTTCGCCCCATCGCGGATAAGCACAAAGTTTCTCACGAAGAACTTGCCTATATGGTTGACTCCACTGCCTCTCCGGCTGCAACCTTAATTCCCTTCAATGTGTGGCCCTTTTATGTCGGCGGGCTTGTCATTGGCACCCTGCCCCTTTTTGAAACCACACAGCAAAGCATCGCTTTTTTCTTCTCGGCTCTGCCCTATAACTTCTATGCTATTTTCGCCATCCTGATCACTTTGACTTTTGCCTGGGATAAATTTCCTTTTGTACCCGGAAAAAAAATGAGAGCTGCTATTAAACGTGCCCGCTCCGGGAATGGGTTAGATCGCGAAGGGGCTTCTCCCATGGCTGCTGATGAACTTACTAAGAATGCCGTCCCGGAAGATTATAATCCCGGATTGATAGACTTCTTTGGTCCCATCGGCACGCTTTTAGGTGTAGCCATCATCCCATATATAGTCACCCGCTTTTTTATGGGGATGGGAGAAAATGCTGTTTTACTGATTGCCGAGGCTTTTATTCTGGCTGTTTTAGCCGGATTCGGAATTGCTTTAGCCAAAGGCATGAAGCTTCAGGAAGTGATTGACGGTTTTATTGATGGCTGTAAAGGGGTAACCATTGGCGCCATCATTCTTGCCCTGGCCGTGACGTTGAAAGAAGTTGCTGATGCCGTAGGAACTGCACCTTATGTGGTAGATTTGGTTGGGGACGTAATCCCGGCTTTCTTACTTCCCGGTTTATTGATGGTGCTTTGCATGCTGATTGCCTTTTCCACCGGAACGTCATGGGGAACCTATGCAGTCGTTTTCCCCGTCGCTATTCCGCTGGCCTGGGCTGTGGTTCCCGATCCTTTTTTCCTTACACTTTGTTTTTCTGCGGTGATTGGAGGTTCCGTTTTTGGTGACCAGTGTTCCCCGATTTCGGATACCACAATCCTATCTTCTCTGGCTACCGGTTGTGATTTGATGGATCATGTTCAAACCCAATTTCCTTTAGCCATATTAGCAGGTTTGCTAGCCGTTATTTCCTATGCGGGGATGGTGATCTTCTTTGTCTGATGGGAACTAAATCCTCTTTCTAAGCAGATTTCAATTACTCAATCTGAACTAGAAAAGGCTCCGTATTAGTAATTAACTATAATGGTAATTTTTTTGATACATTCAGGCATGGTCAATCAAACAAACGATGAAAAAAACCTTCAAAAAACATCCGAACGAGTACGTGAGTTAAATAATCTCACTTTGGATGTTACCGAGCAGGATGAAGTGCTTCAGGCATTGTCACGACTCCTGACATTAGTAACGGGGTCGAAATTCTCGCAGGTTAACATCTTTGACGGTTCAACTCAGTACACCATAGCTTCAGATGGTGCACTATTTCCCCCACTTCCAAAAAATAACACCTTTTGCACCTACACACTGCAAAAGGAAGCGGCGCTTGAAATTCCTGATATGTCCCAAGACGACCGGCTTAAAGATCACGCTACGGTTACCGGAAAGGAGCACATTCGTTACTATTATGGAGCTCCACTTATTACCTCTAATGAAGTTGCCATCGGAACAGTATGTGTTATCCACGATGATAAATTACAGCTGAGCGAGAAGAATAAAGAAATCGTTAAGACTATTGCCGAACAAGTTACCCGCCACCTTGAATTAAAAAACGAGCTGATAAGCCAGAATAAAAAAATTCAGCAGCAGCAATCAACGCTTCGTAAGGTTATACATGATATGAGAACGCCGATTTCAGGCATCATTGGCGGTTTATCCATGATTGACAACGATGAGATCGACCCAAAGTTCAAGTCCGTTTTGGAGATGGCAAAGCAATCGAGCAAGAATCTCATCAACTATGTTAACAGCAGTCTTGAAGAGGCTATTAATACCGAAGAAGAAACAAATTTTATTACAGCTTCTACCCTCAGGGAAAAGCTACTTTCCCTTTATAAACTTCAAGCCGACATTAAAAAGGTTAAGCTAACCATATCGACTGAACTGGAGAACGGGGAGCGTATCACCACCCTATCTTCTGGCGACCTCATTAACATTCTTGGGAATATGATCTCAAATGCGATCAAGTATTCCTCGGAGGGCGATCCTGTATCTGTAAATATCGGATATGAAGATGAAGACCAGGATCATTATAAAGTAACGATCTCTGATCAGGGAGTTGGGATGAGTGATGAACAGATCAAGACTATTTCCGCGCTCGAACGCAGCCATACTACACAAGGAACAAACGATGAGCAGGGATTTGGCATAGGATTGAAAGAAGCCCTCCACACTCTCACTCAACATGATGGCACTTTTGATATTGATAGCGCTGAGGGAGAGGGAACCACCTTTACTGTGTTCTTTCCGCGTAAGCATTAGGCTTGGTGGAGTTGGGGTTTAATCAACCCAGCATCAAGCCCCTCACAAACATCGCGAAGGGTTGAAACCCGTTCGCTTGTGTACATAGAAATCAATTGTGTGTGATTGCCATCTATAACCCACCCGTCTTCGCGAGGAGGCTGGGTTACCGGAAGGCCCCGATACCTTGCGACGTGGCGATCTCAATGAACCACTTGGGATGCCTGAAAGGGAGATTGCCGCGTCGGTATGCATCTTAATCCTACTTCAACCACGAGATTCCTCGCAATGACCGGGTTAAAAACCACCTAGTCATCCAGAGGGTACTCCCGAAGGATCTTCACATGTATGAACCACCAGTACTTGCACCATACCATCGCGAAGGGTTGAAACCCATTCGCTTGTGTACATGGAAATCATTTGTGTGCGATTGCCATCTATAACACACTCGTCTTCGCGAGGAGGCTGGGTTACCGGAAGGCCCCGATACCTTACGACGTGGCGATCTCCATGAACTACTTGGGATGCTTGAAAGGGAGATTGCCGCGTCGGTATGCATCTTAATCTTATTTCAACCACGAGACTCCTTGCAATGACCTGGTTAAAAACCACCTAGTCATCCAGAGGGTACTCCCGAAGGATCTTCACATACATATTCTACCACGCATTCGACCCAATAAAAAAAGGATGCCCATTCTCATGGCATCCTTTATAAAATAAATTAACTCCTTTTATGTGAATCTATCACATTTCGGTATCGGCGAAGGTTTCGTTGAAGAAGGATTTCATCTCTTCCCAGGAAAGGCTGTCGGCCTCGGCATTGTAAGCCAGTGGCAGATCAAATTTCTTTCCCAGTGTATCCGCGCCGGGGTTGGTGTAGGCGTGAACCGCACCGTCATAGCTGATGTACTGAAAGTCAGCATTGATGCTTTCGTATCCGCTGGTGAGGGTGGATACATGTTCTTCGGTCACAAACGGATCGTCTGCGCCGTTCAGCACTAGTACTCTGGAAGTCAGACCTTCCTGAGGCATCACCGGGAGTTGAAGTCCGGCATGGAAAGCGGCGATACCGTCCAGGTCAGCACCGGAGTTGGCCATGGCAAGAATCACGCTTCCGCCAAAGCAGTATCCGATGGCTCCGATTTTGGTGGAGTCAACATTATCCCTGTTTTTGAGGGTCTCCAAAGCGGCATTAAAACGAGCCTCTGCGGTATCGAAATTACTCATCACGTTGTTGGAGAAATTCATGGCATCTTCCGGATGCGTCGCCTGCTTACCGTTTCCATACATATCTACGGCGAGCGCTACGTAGCCCAGCCCCGCTAATTCTTCTGCGCTGTTTCGGGCATGATCATCATGGCCCCACCATTCGTGAACCACCAAAATTCCCGGTCGCTGTTCAAAATCATTTTCATCTTGGGCGATATACCCGTTCATGGTTGTTTCACCGGTGGAGTAGCTGATCTCCTGCCCCACCACATTGACCTGGTTTCCGTTGTATTTTTCGTTCTGCCCACATGCTCCAATCAAAAATAGAATCGCTGCTATGGGTATAAATCTCTTCATAAATAGATTTTCGTAGTTCGTGAAAATTGACTCTTACTTCGGTGGGTATAAAGTAGATGCAGGCGGAAAGGTTCCGGTGTGGTGATAGGGATTGTTTATGGGGGTGATGGTTCTAAACTCTCCTAAAAAGCACAAACTCAGTCTGCGAGATAAATTTCGCATTTTGCCGCTAAATTCAATAAATACTATAATCCTAACAGACTCTATTTATTGATGACTTACAAAGAAAAAATCCGGGTACTTGAATCTTGTTTGAATGAAGGGCCAAAGAATTACAGAGATTCTTTTAAATCTGATCTCTACCTGTTTTTTAATGAGGATTTTTCTGATGAAAATCCCTTCTTAGAATTCCTGAATAATTACGAAAACAGTTCCGAAATTGAAGAATGGGTGGATTTGGTTACCTCTCAAATTGTTCTGAAATTTGATGAGGAGTTTGAACAGATTGGGGATTTTATTGGGGAGTTTGTGGAACTGAATTAAAATAAAAATTGGATTATGGCAGAAATAAAAGAACTAGATAGAGAAACAATTATTAAGGCAATTTCAGAGATTAAGAATAATCCTGAAAAAAGAAATGGCCGAGAATCTACTACTTATGATTTAGTTTATGAGAATAATAGCTATCCGCCAATTTTAGTCTTATCTGAAGCGAATAAATTAGAGGGTGGTAAAGAACTAACCCTTAGTGATTTAAATAATAATACTGATAAGGCCTTTTCGATTCTTAAAAATCTTGGATTTAATATTTCCCCTAAGAAGAATAATAATATTGAAACTCAGAAAAGATTGATCTCTGAATACAAGTATCTGATTAAGAATGATCAAAATGAAGGTGAGCTTTATAAATGGAAACTAATTCAGGAGTTTCAAAATAAATGGAATATAGAAGCAGAAGATTTTGCAAACATGCTTCAGAACATCAGCTTCGGAAACTTAGTAGACTATCGAAGTTTATTATTCATTAAGTCAGCTGAAAACTATTCTGAAGAAGCTCGGTCATTATTCAAAATGCTTTATGATGAAAATATTCCTTTAAAAACTAGGATTGATGATTTTGGAGAAAGAGCAGAGGAATTATTAATTAAAGTAGAACCTGAAAAAGGAGCCTTTCAAGATGAGAGAACAATTGCAACATATCTAACTTTCAGACATCCAGATAAATACACTTTTTATAAATACAGTATTTATTCTGATTACATAGAATTATTAAATATTGATAAGGAAAAAGCCGGTGATAGATATATACATTACCTAACCCTCATAGATGATTTTATAAATGACTACATAAGCAATGATTTTGAACTTATTGATTTGTCAAGAAATACATTAACAGATGATTGCTTTGTTGATGAAAACTTTAACATTCTTGCTCAAGATATTTTGTACAGAACTACTCAGCAATCGATCAGTCAGGATTCAAAAGACAGCTTAGAAAGTGTATTGTTAGCTCTTGGTTTAAAAAAATCAAAACGGTTCTTTGATTTAGTTTCTGACTTAACTTCAAGACTAGAATTAAAAAAAGAAGATCCTCGAGTTGTTTACACAATCAGAAATGATCAAAACAGACTGGTTTTCACAATCGGACAGAGATATTGTTTAATAGTTCAAAACTCAAATGAAAAAATCTGGGGGTATATAACATCAAATCAGGGTCAAGATGCAATAACAACAGACTTTGATGGTCCAATAAAAGCTTATTGGAACAAAACAGATTCTTTTAGTACTGTTGAAAATGCATTGTTTGAAATACAAGAAGCTTGTTTAGAAGAACTAGATAGAACAAATAAATCAAGCTATACAAAATATAATGACCCAAAATTTGAAAAAGCTGTTTTTGACCAAAACTATAGAAATAGGTTATTCAATGAGGTATTTAATAAAACAATGAATCAGAATCCTTTACCTTTTTTAGAAACATTAGAAGAGTTCTTAGATCAGTCTAAGACCGGAAACCTTAAAACTGCTCATTATCGCAATTCTTATAATAATTTAGAGGTAAAAGTTAGTTTTGGACAAGGTACTACTGCAAAAATTCCCTGGATTTCATTTCTTCATGAAACACAAACGACAAGTCATGGCATTTACCCCGTTTATCTTTTATTCAAAGAAAAAAACATTTTAATATTAGCGTACGGTTTAAGTGAAACAAATGAACCTGATAACACTTGGGATTTAAATAATCCAACTACAATTAATGCCTATTTTGATGAAAATGACTTAGGAAACCCCCATCGATATGGTTCATCATACATTTACAAAGTCTATGACTTAGATAATTCATTAGATGATTATAAAGTTGATTCAGATCTTTATGAGTTGACAAATTTCTATAAAGAAATAATTGAATCTACGCCAGTAAGCCCAGAACCAATTGACCTAAGTATAAAAGCATTATTAAATGACTTAGCTACCTCAAATCTAATCTTTAAAAATGGTTTGGTCACTAGGTTTGTCAATGCAATTATTACCAAGCCATTTCTAATACTGACTGGGCTTTCAGGTTCAGGAAAAACAAAATTAGCGCAAGCGTTTTCTGAATGGATTACAAGTAATAAGAGTCAGTTTAATTTAGTACCTGTCGGAGCTGACTGGACTAACCGGGAACCACTTCTAGGTTATCCAAATGCTTTAGAGGAAGGTAAATATGTGTTACCTGAAAGTGGTGTCCTACAGATTTTACTCAGAGCTAAAGATAATCCTGACCAACCTTATTTTCTGATTCTGGATGAAATGAATTTAAGTCATGTTGAAAGATATTTTGCAGACTTTCTGAGTGCAATTGAATCCAAAGAAGAAATAAAACTACATTACGGTAATCAAGACTGGGAAGCAGATGGATATCAAATTCCTTCAAAAATTTCAATTCCAAAAAACCTATTCATCATAGGTACCGTAAATATTGATGAAACAACTTACATGTTCAGTCCCAAAGTACTTGACCGCGCTAATGTGATTGAGTTCAGAGTCAGCCATGATGAACTGGCTCGGTTTTTACAAAACCCTGCCGATATCGATTTAGAAATGCTTCGCGGAAAGGGCGCGTCCATGGCAGAAAGTTTTGTCCAAATAGCCAAAGATGAGGCCAACGCATTTTCTAAAAAAGAAACATTATCAGAAGAGCTTCTGAAATTTTTCTCTGAGTTAAATACCGTTGGCGCAGAATTTGGCTATCGCTCTGCATTCGAGATTCAGCGTTTCGCAGCTTTAGCTGAACAACTCGCAGAAGACTGGACTTTTGAACAAATCATGGATGCAGCTATCGTTCAAAAACTGCTTCCTAAATTACATGGTTCTCGAAGAAAGCTAGAGAAGGTCCTTTTTAAACTAGGAGATCTGTGCTATACGGAAACCATTGGTGAGTGTGAAGATCTGTTCAAAAAACCAGAAACTATAGATTTTAAAAAAGCACGCTATCCTATTTCTTTTGAAAAAATAGTTCGTATGCACAAAGGCCTTACCGAAAATGGCTTTACCAGTTTTGCCGAAGCTTAACAATGAGCACTTCTGAAAAAATACATATTGAGTCAAAAAATGGGGAAACAGCTGAACTGCACATTGTTGCAGATGTGCCAAAATCCTTACGAAAAATTGAAGAGCTTGAAGCTTCTGAAAACTTAGAAGCTTCGGTACAGCTTTTAGAAGGATACCAATATGAATATCAATTAACCGCGGGATATTCACTTGCCAAAGATGAACATGGAATCATCTCTCAATCAAACCTAAATAGTTCTACAGGACGATTGTCGCCTAATATCTACGTGGGTACGCTTCAAATTGACATTCTAGATGAAGATCAGGAAAAATGCGGAACGGTAGAGTTAGAAGTTCAATCCCGCAAGACGGACTATCGAACCGAGTACCGGTTCATGCTAGAAGAGATCACAGAAAAGTGTACCGATTTATTAATGCAGTACACCTCTCCGGCCAATCAGCCTTTTGATGTTGATCACGACAATGACCCTAAAACATTATATCAGCGTTTTGCCTTTTTAAAATCTGTTTTGGACTCTGAGGAGTTTTGGACAGCCGTTCATCGCGTTACCACCAATCCAGTTACTGCATGGATGCAAACAGAAGAACACAGGGATATCCGGTCTGTCCGAAGAATGAATCGTAATGTTGTCAGGCAACTTGCAGGTTCATCAAACCGGATGCCACTCCCTGCTGGTCATTCACTGAGAACTCACATGGATTCTGTTCCCGAAAAAGTAATCACTCGGGGGAAAATTGACTCCGTTGATACCCCTGAAAATCGTTTTATAAAGTATGCTTTAGAAACCTTCAAAAACCTTTGCGGTGATTTTAAATCGGCTTCAAAAAACCATACAAGATTACATAAAGAAGCTGAATTCTTAGAAGAAGAATTAGAAGAAATTTTGAATCATGCTTTATTTCATAAAATAAGTCGCCCTGCAACTTTACCATTAAATAGTCCCGTTTTACAAAGGAAAGAAGGATACCGGGAAGTTCTTCGGGTTTGGCTGATGATTAATCTTGCAGCTCGTTTGACCTGGGAAGGTGGTGAGGATGTATATAGCGGAGGTAAGCGGGATGTTGCTACACTATATGAGTATTGGCTATTCTTTAGACTTACAGATCTGCTAGAAGATTTATTCAGCATAGATGCAATGAAGCCTGAAGATCTCATTGAAGAAACAAATGATAAACTGGGCTTAAAATTACGGCAAGGTAAATTTCTGCCTCTTAATGGCACCTTTGAAACAGAAAGCCGAAAACTTCACGTTCAATTCAGCTTTAATAAAACGTTTAGTGGAGAAAAGACCTATCCAAAAGGCGGAAGCTGGACCCGATCCATGCGACCCGATTATACCCTAAGTATCTGGCCAGATGGAATTAATGAAGCAGAAGCGGAAAAACAGGAACTGATTGTACACATTCACTTCGATGCAAAATATAAAGTGGAGTCCCTCTCTACTTTATTTGGACAGAGTGATGAAAACCTGGACGAAGAAAAGGAAGCTCAAAACAAAGGTACCTACAAAAGAGCTGATTTATTAAAAATGCATTCTTACAGAGACGCCATTCGTCGTAGCGCTGGTGCTTATATTTTGTATCCAGGTGGAGATGGAAAAATCGACTGGCGAGGATATCATGAAATAGTACCCGGACTAGGTGCCTTCACTCTAAAACCAAATCGGGACAATGACGGTAGTCAAGATTTGAGAGAGTTTTTGAAAGATGTAATTCAACATTTCTTAAATCGGACTTCTCAAAGGGAGAAAATGTCGACCAGAATTAATGAAATTCATAGCCAAACAAAACCCTACAAATTCAAAAAAGAGGTCCCTGAGTTTCTCAACAACAAAAAGTTAATACCGGATGAAGTCTTTGTGGTTGTGGGATATTACAATGATGAAAAACATCTAGACTGGATAGAGAACAATAACCTGTACAATGTTCGATATCAAACCGGCAGAGGAGGAGTTGAATTAAATGACAAAACAGTCTCTGCATCCTATCTGCTTTTATGGGGCCCAAATGAACATAAGGCAAGCAAAATATATAAGCTGAAATCAGACGGGCCAAAAATTTTCACCTCTAAAGAATTAATTGAATTAGGTTACCCAAGAGGAAAAAGGGCGTACAGTTATCTTGTATATAATATCGACTCTTCAGCTGAGGAAGATTTCAAAAGCAGAACATGGGATATCAGAAATTTAGAAGAATATACTGCTTCAAGAGCCTCATCAACTAAACCTATGTTTGTGAAACTCTCTGAACTAATGAAAGCAGAGGTCATCTAAACTACACTGACATTAATCTATAATCCTTCTGCTAACTTTTTGATTGATAGTTAACATCGGCCTTAGAAAAAAGAGCGTTAAAAAGAAGACGGAATACGACGTTAAGAAATAAATCATACCGCATGGCACTCGAATTACATGCAAGCCCAGTTTTGGAGCATTGATTTATTTTAGTCGAATGCAGTCAGCTTTAGCTTTTTTTTCGCCGGCCTTGATCTTTTGGTTCGTTTTGTATCAAGACAAAATGAACAGAGGCAAATTAAGGCTCGGTAAACATTTCACACAAATATCCATCGGAGGTATCCTCTGGATGACGTTTGAAATGGAAAAGAAAAGCAGCCATTAAATAAGAAACTTACCCAGTTTCAGTACAGTACAACTCCTACCGCTCCGACGCAGAGCGTAAGGAGCGAGGTGTTAGTTCCAACACCGCACAAGCGAGACACTTGCGCTATTTCCAACAAAAACTTTCCATTATAATTTGAGATTTGGAGTTTGGAATTTACCTGTCCCACTTGCAAACCTCACCGGAAGGCGCGTACTTACCCTTCAATCATTTCTTAACTCCAAGGGTACTTCACTATGTCTCGCATCCTGTTTTTTATCCTGCTTGCAGGAATTCTTTCACCAATCCATCAGCCGGCCTACGCGCAAGAGCTTAAAACCTTCACTCCGGATCAGATGCTGGAAGTGGAGAATACCAACATCACGGGCATTACGAATGATGGGCGCTTTGTAGCCGTCACCTCCTCCTCTCAGCGCGACCGGCTGGGGATCGATCATTTCAAGTTTGCCGATCCAACTTATGTGCAGCAGCACACCTCGAGATTATTTGTATTGAATACGGAGAACGGGGAGCAAAATGAAGTCACCGACGGAGCCACTGTCATTCAAGCCTCGGCCTGGTCTCCCGATAACCGGACGCTGGCAATCATTCTTATGGACAAGCAGCGGGTAACCTTGCACATGTATGATGCCGAGCGGGATCGCCTGCGAGAGTTCAAACCCAAGACCGATTTGGAGATCGCCTCCAATACCGACCTAGACTGGATGCCGGATGGATCGGGATTGATGCTCTCATTAAGAGCTAACGGATGGAGAGCGAAAGCCGATTCTATGTACACGGCCATCAACGATGGTCCGGTAGTGATACAGGAATCTGATAAGGATTTTTTGGCCTGGGATCGGGTCTGGATGCAAAACGATCAGTCGGTGCTGGCGCTAGTCAATACCGATTCACGGCAAGTTACCGAACTCAACGATGAAGCTATGATTGCTTCTCTCAATATCCCGGAAGACGGAGCTTTTGTCGCCGTAACGGAGGAAATCCCCCTAAAAACAAATTACACACGATCTGATGATGCCAGCGAAGAGCTGATGTACACTATCAACCTGAATGATCCGGCACTTCGGGATACCCTGATTCCCCGAACGGAGAAATCGCTGGATCTGGATTGGGATCCTGCCGGAACTTCGTGGGCCTGGACGGAAGAGGGAAAAGTCTTTATCCGCCACATTGCAGATACGGCCGGGACTGAGATCACCGCAGATCGTTATGAGTTTATTGAGAAGGAAGATACCACCAGCCTGAAGTTCAGCTTCAGCAGGTGGAGCCAAAACGGAGCCTCGGTGCTGCTGCGTTCTGAAAAAGGATATCACCATGTCGACACCGCCGGCTCTGATATGGAACTGATACTTGAGTTTCCGGAAGATGAGAAAAGTGAACCGAAGCTAGACCTGATGCATTGGTCGGATGATGATCGCTATCTGTATTTCACCTCCTCTGCCCGCGACGAATGGCAACGAGGAATGGTTCGGTATGATATCGAAGCTCAGGAAATGGAAACCCTCCTGGTTGATGATCAACTCTATTCGGACTGGAATTTTGCGGAAGATGCGGATGTCCTCATCTTTGAACGGGCCGAGGGGAATCATCCTTACGAAGTCTATGTCAGCAATTACGAACTAAACGATCCTCGCCAACTCACTGATTTCAACGAATGGCTCAGCGAATATAAAATCCCTGAAACGGAACTCATCCAGTATATGGACGTGGACGGCGATACCCTTTATGGCGTGCTTTATTATCCCGCCAATTATGAGGAGGGAAAGCAGTATCCGCTGATCGCTTATATCTACGAAAATTTCTTTGACAATTCCTTTAATGCACTGGCTAACGTCCTGGCCAACCGTGATTATTTTGTCCTCCGTCCCTCTGTAGATCTGGAGCTTGGCTATCCCGGCGAAGGCTGGGTGAAGGGCGTAACCACCGCCATCAATAAGCTTATGGAGCGTGGCCTGGTGGATGGCTCGAAGCTGGGCGTGGAGGGCATTAGCTATGGCGGATACGGAACTAACCTGCTGATCACACAAACGGATCGCTTTGCGGCTGCCATCAATAACTCCGGCAAGGTGAACGCTATCAGCTTTCTGGGGGATAGCCCTAAAATCGGCACCCGAAATTATTCTGCTGCGGAAGTGGGTCAGGATAGACTCGGACAAACTTTCTGGGAGGCCCCGGATAAATATGTGGCCCATAGTGCCGTCTTTTTTGCGGATCGAATCACTACGCCCCTGCTGATCCTAAGCGGTGAGGGCGACTGGAATGTCCCGGCCGACAATCAGCGTGAAATGTATTATGCCTTACGTCGCCTCGATAAGGAAGTGAAGTGGGTGAATTACATGAATGCAGGTCACGGCGCCGGTTTAGCGGGCACCGAGGAGGATTTCTATCATCAGTGGGAAACGGTTCTTGATTGGTATGAAGAGCATTTTGAAGGGGAAGAGTAGTTAGTATTTAGTAGTGAGTTGTGAGTTGTGAGATTTGAGACTTTAGTGTTTGGTGAGACGAAGACGTTGTCATCCCGAGTGCTTGCCGGGTTGTAAAGGAAGATGCAGTTGAACACGAGGGATCTCAAAGTTTGGACTACTTGCCATGGCTTAGTTTGAGATCCTTCGCGTAAATCTTTTCAGCCTTAATTCATGCATCCTTTCGCTCAGGATAACAGTTCTTAGGTAGTAGCTGATCTCTTTACCAAGCAACTAAACTCACCAAAGAGCTCCCTTGCCCTGGCGCATGACTTATAACTCATCACGATTGCATAAATACAGACAGGTGTAGAATCCACATCCACTTCATAAAAAAAGTGCGTTAGGGAAAGGGCCGGGGATAGGGTCCTGGTTGATTGGCCAAAAGCCGGTAAATTGAATTGCGATGGACGATTTGGGTGGCTTAAGAAATCCTGATAATCCCAGTAATCATAAAAATCATGGTTCATGATGAAGGTGGGTGATAAGGCTTCCCAACTCAAATTCATCCATCAGACGGGCTTGGAGCCGTCAGATGGAGACCGAGATTTATAAACCACAGGTAGACCGGAGGTTAGGAACGAAGAGCCACCAACAATCGCTCACTCGATTCGTCGCAAATCAAACACATTGTCATCCCGAGTGCTTGCTGGGTTGTAAAGGAAGATGCAGCTGAACACGAGGGATCTCAAAGTTTGGGCTAGTTGCCAAGGTTGAGTTTGAGATCCTTCGCGTAAACCTTCCTGGGCCTAATTCATGCATCCTTTCGCTCAGGATGACAATTTTTAGATACTGAATAAAAGTCTACTACTCATACTCCACTTTCCAGTAGCAGCTTCACTCTTTATCAAGCAACCAAAGTCACCAAAGAGCTCCCTTGCCCTGACGCATACTTTATAACTCATCACAATTACATAAATACACACAGGTGTAGAATCCACATCCACTTCATAAAAAAAGTGCGTTAGGGAAAGGGCCGGGGATAGGGTCCTGGTTGATTGGCCAAAAGCCGGTAAATTGAATTGCGATGGACGATTTGGGTGGCTTAAGAAATCCTGATAATCCCAGTAATCATAAAAATCATGGTTCATGATGAAGGTGGGTGATAAGGCTTCCCAACTCAAATTCATCCATCAGACGGGCTTGGAGCCGTCAGATGGGGACGGAGATTTATAAACCCCATTATTCATACTTTACTTTGCGGGCTTTTGGCGGAATCAGTAGAGTCAAACTAATCTGGCAGCCTTTTCTCTTCTGATTACTAAAATTGGCATAACTCATAGAAAACATTTACTATGGCTTAATTATATAACTAAAGAGAGATTTATGAAAAGCCTGATATATTCAAAAGCTATATATATAGCTTTATCCATGACCTGCCTATGCACCCTGTTTTCTGCCTGCAGCATCAGTTCAAATTCAGAGAAACTTACAGAAGTACATTCCGAATCTTTGCTTGAGCAGCATATTAAAGGAATACAGAAAGAACAGCATTCCGATTTCCAAGCATTGATCAGTCAGTTAAAAAATACTAAAGCTACCTCTTCAAACAGTTCATTTTCCCAATCCAGGTCTAAAACCCCTCAAGAATACGAGATGGAGCCCATTAATCTCCCCGATAATGTCTTACCGGTTGCTTTCAATAATAATGGAAGTTTAGCAGGTTCTCTAAGTGGTGGATCTGGAGAGATCTTTTTTTGGAATAAGGATTATGGTTTCATCAATGTGAATGACTGGATCGAAGCACGCTATGAGACCGAACGTGACTTATACCTTTATTTCAGATCAAGCATGCTGAACAATGAGGATGAAATTGGAGGCTCCATATCTTTATCTATCCCCGGAGACCCGATAAGGGCCCCATACATTTGGCACCCTGAAAATGGGCTAACCATCATTGATGAGTTGAAAGCTAGTACCGATGATGTGTTTAGCGACTTAATTGAGATCAATGCTATTAATGACAACTCAGAACTATTCGGGCATCAATATGGAGGGCATGAGGTGATACGTCGTGCTTTATATGTGAATCAGGATGATAGCTTGATCAGCGACGCTTCCTGGCCGGCAATGAGAGTTTTTCATGCCAACAACAACCGTCTCGCAGCAGGTTATTCTCGAGAAGATTTCTCGACTTCGCCTAAAAATACTCTTCTGAATATGAACACAAATCAAACTACCCTACTTGATGACTATGACTCAAGTATTATTAGCTTTGACCCCCGAAAAGTGACCAATAGCAATAAGGTTTTGGCACAAATATGGCTGCCCAATGATAATGATGATTATTATGGTAATGATTATGGTTATCTGGATGAAGATGGAATCGTTTTTTATGAAGTACCGGAAGGAGCTTATGATTACTATCTTAATTCTATAAATAATGAAGGTGAAGCCGTAGGCTATGCCTTTTATGAGAATGGCTTTGCCGGAATTAAATGGAACCCGGATGGAAGCTACGAGATACCGGAATTTCCAGAACCAACCCCTCTCTTTTTTATCAATGATGAAGAGCAAATGGTTGGCGCAAAAGTTCTGGATAATGGGGCATTAGCCTGGCAACTGATCACCCCAAATGATGGCGAAGACACCACCCCCCCTGATATTACTTTTGAACAACAAACCGAAAGTCTATGGCCTCCAAATCATCACCTGGAGTTAGTACTAAGTGGCATATCAGCCTCAGATAACACGGATCCCAATCCCTTAGTTGAGATTGAGATAAGTTCTTCTGAATTATTGAACGGAAAAGGTGATGGACATACCGAAACAGACTGGGAAGTGGCGCATGAAGCCGATGGCAGCTTTAGCGTATATCTAAGAGCGGAAAGGTCCGGCAATGAAACTAGCCGAACCTACACTGTTCTGATCACAGCAACTGATGAGGCAGGCAATCAGTCTCAGCAGAATGTTTCTGTGAACGTAGCACATGACCGTTCAGCATTTGCACGTTCAAAATGACAAAAGTGCATTAGGGAAAGAGCTGGGGATAGAGTCCTGTTTGATAAGGCAACCAACTATAAGCGCTCCAACGCAGAACGCATGCAGCGAGACACGAAGACTGTCATCCCGAGTGCTTGCCGGGTTGCAACAGGGATGCAGCTGAACCCGAGGGATCTCAAAGTTTGGACTACTTGCCATGGCTTAGTTTGAGATCCTTTGCGTAAACCTTCTCAGACTTAATTCATGCATCCTTTCGCTCTGGATGACAGTTCTTAGGTACTAAATAAAGGTCCCTTGCTTATACTCCACTTTCCGGTAAAAGCTTGTGTCTTTACCAAGCAACCAAAATTACCAAAGAGCTCCCTTGCCCTGGCGCATACTTGATAACTCACCTCAATTACAGAAATACCCACAGCTATAGATTCCACATCCATTTCATAAACAAAGTGCGTTAGGGAAAAGGCCGGGGATAGGGTCCTGGTTAAACTGGCTACCAACTATAAACGCGGACCGGGAGGTCCGAACAGGCATTCCAAACCGGAGGTTAGGAACAAGTAGAAGCCGATAAATTGAATTGCGATGGACGATGTTCGATGAACCGATTTAGGATTTGGGCGGCTTGAGAAATCCTGATAATCCCAGTAATCATAAAAATCATGGTTCATAATGAAGGTGGCTGATAAAACCTCCCAACTCAAATTCATCCATCAGACGGGCTTGGAGCCGTCAGATGGAGAACGGAAAGCCTGAGGGTGGAAACGAGATTAACACCCCGGCGCAGAATGTATCGAGCGTGAATAAAAAAAGGGAGCCGTTTAGATTAGACTCCCTTTAATATATTATTATCATTACCCTTTTATAGTAAATCCTACATCTCCACCTTATTGCTGATGTAGTTATTATAGTATTTCCGTTGAACTACCTCGCCTTCCTCATTTCGGATGAAGTACACATTTTCTCCATCTTCGCCATTATCGCGGATCCTTACAAAGTGGTCTTTCTCGACTCTTCGGTACTCAGAAAGATCCCCGGGGTTATCGACTGGAAAGTTCATCATCACCAGTTTATCTCCCCAGGTACCCACATAGCTGGTACTTCTTGAGACTTCTCCCTGATAGTAGCCGGCATATTCTTTAAGCTCATCTGCCAGCTCATCATCGGCCTTCTCTATGTCGCCAGCCTTGGATAAAATGGAGTGAATGCCATTTGCATATTTTCCGGGATTGGGATTGTTGCTATTCGTCATAACCGAATAGGCTCTTTTTGACACCGGATTCATCATCAGTGTACTTCGGTATCCTGGGCAATACCCGCCATGACCTACCCATTTTTTATCGCCGGGTCCTTTATATACGGAAAATCCAAGTCCCCAGCTGGTGCCGAAGTCGCTGTCCATCCAGTGAATGTTATGCATGTTTTTGATGGTAGATGGATGCAGGATCTCCTCTTCCTCCGCATCGTACAGTCGGAACTGCCAGGCAGCAAATTTAGCCAAATCTTCCACTGTAGAACTGAATCCCGCTGCCGGTGTAACTCCATTCGGTTCAAACATCTCTAACCTGTGCTGCACCCCTTCCAGAGTTTCCGCAGTATAACCTACGGCAAGCTGTTCACCCCATAAATATTCGGGCATATCCGGGCGCGTATCGTCAAGCTTGAGCGGACTCAAAATATGTTCATTTACATATTCCTCATAAGTCTGACCGGACACCTCTTCTATAATATATCCCAGAAGTGTCATCGCCAGATTACTGTACTGAAAGTAGGTGGACGACGGATAAAGGGTTTCCTGCTCGTTCAGGCTATTAAGAATTTGTTCCTTTGTAGGGAATTCGAGACTAGTATCGGTCCAGTGAGAGTACGCATTTTCGCGGGGCAGTCCGGATGAATGGGTTAGCATTTCCCGGATGGTAATTGGGCCACTCAGCTCAAACTGCTGTTCCAGGTTATATTCAGGGAGTACATCTTCCAGGCGATCATCTAGTCTAAGTTTCCCATCCTCATACAAATTCATGATAGACACAGAAGTAAAAAGCTTGGATATGGAACATACGCTGCAAATAGTATTGGTTTCCATTTCAAGCCCTTCCTCGCGGTTTGCCTCACCATAGGCTCCTTTCCAGATCACCTCCTGATCCTCCAATGCGATGGCGCTGATGCCGGGTATTTCATCATATTTTTGCATGGCATCCATCCATACTTTAACCAGCTTGATTGCTTCGGTGTAATCTGTTTTTTCTTTTGTTGAGTCGGCTTCCTGTGCAAAAGATATCCCACTCAGAAAGAACGCAAAGAACGCAAAGAACAGCAGTACCCATAGTGCTCGATATTTCATAATCCCCGTTTTATTGTTTTTGATTAGCAACTAATTGACGAATAACTGGCCGGTTTTGCAAGTGCTTATTGTGTTTACGGAATGATGTGAACACGAAAGAATATTAAGCACCAATTTCTTTTGCCACTAAAACACTAAAACACTAAAACACAAAGTAATTTAGGGGGAAGATAGGATACACGTGGACGGGAGAACCAGAGATTGGGAACGAAGAGCACCGCTCCAACGCAGAGCGTGTGGAGCGAGATGTACAGGTTGTCATCCCGAGTGCCTAACCGGTTGCCACAGGGATGCTGCTTAACACGAGGGATCTCAAAGTTTGGGCTAATTGCCATGGCTGAGTTTGAGATCCTTCGCGTAAATATTTCCAGACTTAATTCATGCATCCTTTCGCTCAGGATGACAATTTTTAGATACTGAATAAAAGTCTACTACTCATACTCCACTTTCTAGTAGCAGCTTCACTCTTTATCAAGCAACTAAACTCACCAAAGAGCTCCCTTGCCCTGGCGCATACTTGATTACCCATCACAATTACATAAATACACACAGGTGTAGATTCCACATCAGCTCTACGAACAAAGTGCGTTAGGGAAAGGGCCGGGGATAGGGTCCTTTTTAATTGGGCAACCAACTATAAACGCGGACCGGGAGGTCCGAACAGGCATTCCAAACCGGAGGTTAGGAACGAGAAGAAATTGAATTGCGATGGACGATGTGCGATGAACCGATTTACGATTTGGGTGGCTTGAGAAATCCTGATAATCCCAGTAATCATAAAATCATGGTTCATAATGAAGGTGGGTGATAAGGCTTTCCAGTTCAAATTCATCCATCAGACGGGCTTGGAGCCGTCAGATGGGGAACGAGATTTATAAACCAGTATCAAACCGGAGGGGAATGATGGATTCCAATCGTTCGGTGTTCTTCCTTCGGTGTTCCTTGTTCGATATTCGACACATTTCAAAAACATGTCGAAATCATCGACATATCAGGAAGAAAGTAGGTCGTACAGCCGGACATTAAGGTATAAGACCTCACGCCCAACCTGTTTACTTTTCAAAAAGCCTGCGCTTTCGAGCTCTTTTAGATAATCAGCGGCCGTTTGGCGTTTAGCCAGATTCCGGTCCACCAGGAATTTCACTTTACAATATGGCTGCTCAAAAAGTAGCTCTATCAACTCCTTGGAGTACACCCGGTCGGGCAAAATCGATTTTGCTTCTGCGATAGTCTCTTCCAGCAATTGCTGTATGGATTCAATCCGTACCATCGTTTTTCTTGAAGTGAACTGCACTGCTTCCAGCACAAATAATATCCACGGCTCCCATGCCTCTTTTTCCGTGACTTCCCTCAACAAACGGTAATAATCAGGCTTATTGGCAATGATGTGATCACTCAGATACAGCACCGGCTGATGAAGTAGTTTTTGCCGGATGAGATAGAGAATATTTAGAATCCGACCCGTACGTCCGTTGCCATCTTCAAAAGGGTGAATGGCTTCAAACTGATAATGCATCACCGCCATTTTGATCAGTGGATCGACATCATCTTCTGCCTGGATATACTTCGCCAGATTTTCCAGTAATCCCTGAATCAAATCCCTGCCTTCCGGTGGCCAATAGATGATCTTACGTGTTTTGGGATTGGCAATTACCGTTCCGGAATCGTCCCTGATCCCCGCTTCCGATTCTTTAATCGTCTGCATAAGCTTAATAAAAAGCTCTGGACCCAGATCCCCTTGCTCTAAACTTGATACCCCTTTCCAAAGCGCTTGTCGATATCTTAGTACTTCTTTGGTTTGCGGATCAGTCTGCCGGTCATTCGCCGAAAGTGCCAAGAACAGCTTATCGTTCGTGGTTACAATATTTTCGATCTCCGAACTGGCCTTAGCTTCCTGTGCCACAATGCTGTTAATGAGTATAGAGGGATTTGGCAAGCTCTCTGCTTTTCCCTTCAGCTCTGCCAGCGAACGGTTGGCAGCAATAGCAGCTTTCAGTATAACAGGAGTTTCCAACTCTGCAGTGGGTGGAAGCTGCGGCAAAATATTATAAGGCTGATTGGCATAATCGGACATTTACAGGAATCTAAATTTTTATATGTCGAAATATACGTATTTTTTCGACATATATTCCCTACCTGTCGAAATCATCGACATATCTATTTTTTTTTGCCACGGAGGCGGCAATAAAACACAACGTGAGTTAGGGGGGAAGCGAGAATACACGCGGACCGGAAAAACCGAACAGGCACACCAACCGAGGTTGGGAACAAAGAGGACCGCTCCAACGCAGAGCGTGTGGAGCGAGGTGAAGACGTTGTCTTGTCATACATTGTCATCCCGAGTGCTTACCGGGTTGTAAAGGAAGATGCAGCTGAACACGAGGGATCTCAAAGTTTGGACTACTTGCCATGGCTGAGTTTGAGATCCTTCGCGTAAACCTTCTCAGACCTAATTCATGCATCCTTTTGCTCAAGGATGACAGTTCTTAGATATCAAAAAAAGCCCATTGTTCGTACTATGCTTTCCAGCTTCTTTAGATAATCGGCACCAGCTTGTCTCTTTACCAAGCAACCAAAGTCACCAAAGAGCTCCCTTGCCCTGACGCATACATCATAATTCATCGCGATTGCATAAATCACCCACAACTATAAATTCCAGATCCGCTCCACGCACAAAGTGCGTTAGGGAAAGGGCCGGGGATAGGGTCCTGGTTAATCAGGCTACCAACTATAAACGCGGACCAGGAGGTCCGAACAGACATTCCAAACCGGAGGTTAGGAACGAGTAGAAATTGAATTGCGATGGACGATGTTCGATGAACCGATTTGGGCAGCTTGAGAAATCCTGATAATCCCAGTAATCGTAAAAATCATGGTTCATAATGAAGGAAGTAGATAAAACTTCCTAACTCAAATTCATCCATCAGACGGGCTTGGAGCCGTCAGATGGAGACTAAGATTCATAAACCACATTAGACCGGAGGTTGGGAAAGAGGAGCCATCAACAATCGCTCACTTGGATCATCGCAAATCAAACACGATCTCCAATCCCTCTCAATCCACTAAAATCAACTCTTCCTGAGGGGCAATCAAAAACTCAGCGCCAGTTTCGGTAATCACTGCCATCTCTTCAACAGAAATAGTTTTGTAAGTACTATCCGTGAGGGGCCAGCTGTGGAAGCCATCGAAGGCAAACACCATCCCGGGCTTCAGGATTTTCTGGGCTGACGGACGGATGGAAGGTGACTGCGATCCACCAAGGTTTGGCCCGGTATCATGAGCTACATATCCCACCGGGTGACCCGTACTCCACATCACATATTCCGATTCATTTTCTTCCATCAATACCCGCTGTGCTGCGTCCACTTCTACTCCCTTCACGCCAGGAGCCATTGCATTAAAAGCTGCTCGATTTCCGGCCCTAGCCGACTCCCAGTAAAACTGAATATCATCCGGAGCTTCAGTTTCTCCGTCTTTAAGCACATAGGCAAAGCGCTGGATATCCGAAACCCAGCGGTCGTACAGCTTAATCCCAAAATCAGTTTGGATTACATCGCCCGGCATAATCACCTTATCGGTTGCATGAGAATGGCCACGATCGGCACCGGAATTTACGTTGGGATTTTGGGTCGGATTCCATGCCTCACCCACTCCATATTCTTCCATCTTGGCATCCAGAAATGCGGCTACTTCGGCATCGGTCGTCACCCCCGGCTCAATGATCTCGTAAGCTTCGATTTCCCAGGCCGCCGTCAATTCAGCAGCCCTTATCATAATATCGACTTCAGCAGGGAGCTTCACGGAGAGCCATTCATAAATCAGGTCTTCAGAAGAAACCAATCGGGTGGAAAGTTTCGCTCCCAAAGCTTGCTCGAGGGCTTGTCGCTGTGTGAAGCTGAGACCATCGGCTTGGGCATTGCCAGTCGAGGAGTTCACAGCTATGCGATTAAAGTCTTTGGTCTTGATGAAGTCGGCCGCCTGCCCCATCGCTGATGTGCCTCGGGCTACCGGAATCACTTCATCATGAATATCCAACTCATCAAGTGCCGTCGCTTCTCCAGATGGCGAATAGACACGGGAGTGAAATCCGTCTTCATCCACATAAAAAAGAAAAGCAGCCGTCCCTCCGGCATTTTCTCCGCCGATATGGTCGGCAATTGGGTCATTATTATTCTCGCGACAGATGACCATCCACAGATCCACATTCGCAGCTTCCATCGCTTGTGGTAACAAAGTTGAAATTCGCTCTTTTCGAATTTCCGGCCACGGGGATTCCCCCCATACAATCGGCGGTTGGGATTCGGTGGTACAGGCGGAAGTCAGGAGTACAAAGGCTAATAAGTAGCGAAGCATAGATTGGATGTTGGTTATAAGTATGGAAGAATATCGATGATTGTGGGGTATCAGACAAGCGGGAAGCTGGAGCTTCCGAGAGAGCGTTCTCCAATCATGAGCTTGGGAACGAGTGGAAATATCCTCACTATGACAGTTAAATAGTAGATGAAAACCTCAGCTCATTAAAGGACTAATATTGATGTCGTCCTTTTACCTATCCAATTTTATTTCAAGTTGGTTAAACTCTTTTACATAGTAAATCACAAAACAGAATACCCACTTTGGGTGATTTACTGATTACAACACTTACAATACCTTAGAGCCTAATATTTAATAATTATTGGCTCCATGAAATTAACGCTCAGTGCTATTATTGTCTTAGTTTTCGCTACTTCACAAGGTCTTTTAGCGCAAACCACATATAAACAAACATTTTCAGATCCTAATAAGGTTTATCCCGGGTATCTGGCTTTACATTATTTTGGGATAGATGCTGGACTTGATAACACTGCAGGTGCATCTTTATGGAGTATAGGTGCTGAAACTCTTTACCCAGTAACTGACAAACTAAGAGCAGAGGGAGTTTTCTTGTATTCGCTATATTCAATGGAAAAATCGGGTCCAGGATTTCTTTTCAATGGTGGAGTCGAATATAGCCTGTCTACAAAAACCAAAAGGAAAACGGTTCCTGTTTTGCTCGCATTCAGTAACAAAAAAGATTACTTAAAAGGAGTGGAGACTAGCACTTATACAACGGTGAAGTTACCTGGAGATATAACAAATGAATTAACGGCTCGTGGGGGATTATATCTTAAAAATAGTGCTTTTGAATACGAAAATAATGGGGTCTTTTTTGACATTACAAATATTTTTCATGCAGGAGTATATGCTGGGATCGGTTTAACAAGAAAATTATATATGCATGTACAAGACAGTGATGGATACACATTTGCTTATGCACGTCAGCTAAGACCCTTTTTTGATCTTTTAATTATGCCTACATCTGTTGATGTAAAATCTGGGGGAGCAAGAACTACTGTGGAAGAAAATATGGGGTGGAGAGCAGGAGTTACATGGCAAATGAATCCAATCACAGAAAAGGAGAATTTTAATAATAAAATAGGGTTCTTTGGAAATTTATTATATAGAATTGAAGTAGGGCAACGTCCACTTGAAGGTGTATTTGTAACTACAAGTATAGGTTGGGCTATCAAAAAGTTTAAATAATTAACATGGCATCGCCAAAAGAGTAGAACCGATACTTTTCTTTGGTGGCATGTCTATTAATACGATGCATTTTATCAAAACCCATTAATGCAGAAACAAGCATTAAAAGTGTACTTTTTGGAAGATGAAAGTTGGTTATAAGGGCATAAACTGCTTTAAAAGAATAACCCGGAGTAATGAAGATATCTGTTTCTCTGCTTTGCGTATTGAATTGGAGATCGGTGCTAGCCAGAAATCCGCTCTTTCTGAATCTCCGGCCACGGGGATTCACCCCATACAATCGGCGGTAAAGGCGGAAATCTGGAGTACAAAAGCTAATAAATAGCGGAGCATAGGTTGGATATTGGTTATAAGTCTGGAAGAATATCGATGATTGTGGGGTATCAGACAAACGAGAAGCTGGAGCTTCCGGGAGGGCGTTCTCCAAGCCGGAGCTTGGGAACGAGTGGAAATATCCTCACGATGACAGTTAGATTGTTGAAGAAAACCTCAGAATATTAATGTCGTCCTTTTTACCTATCCAATTTTCTTTCAAATTGTTTAAACTCTTTTTTCAGACATCATTCAATAAAAATCGGGCCATTGACCTTTAGCCTTTTTCAGACCGTACTGATAAGCGGACTCATTAACGCTGTCGTACTTTTTATTTCACTGAACCGTATGCAGGATCGGTACCGGAAGTCTGCCCTTTACTTGGGATTGTTTATCCTTGGCTACCTCATATACCAAACAGAGTGGCTTCTAATTCCCGACATTCAAAAGAACCTGAGTTTCATCATCCCTTCTTTCCCTGTCCTCTATTTTCTGCCGGTGCTATTCTTCTACTTTGTGATGAGCGTTTTTAATCCAGAAGAAGACGTAGTCAAAAAATATCCCTGGCTACTCATCCCCGGAGGACTGAACATCATTTATTCCGTTGCCTCTTGGGTATATCTGCAAGATCATCAAAGCGGAGCTGCATATGAGTTCATAACCGGCCGGGTTGGCTTTCTGGTATATGAAGGGCTGGCAGCCTTATTCAGCATTGCCATCGTTGGCTATCTTGTGATTGAGTATAGGCGCCGTGAGGTTAAAGAAAATCCTACTTTCCAATTCTTCCGCTTCATTCTTCTTGGAGTACTTATAATACTTCTTCGCTGGGTCATCCTGCTGATATTCAACCTTATTTCCCCTGAATTCAACACCTCTTTTCTACAGCAAACATTCTGGGTGCTCGAAACTCTCTTTCTTTTTTACATAGGATATAAGGTGGTGACCGTCCCAAAAATGATGAATGTAAACTATTCAGGATATCAATCTCCGAATAAAGAGGTCCTCAAAAAGGACGGCGAAAAACTGCTGCAAACTCTTAAGAATGAGAAGAAATATCTAAACCCGAACCTCAGCCGACAAGATCTGGCAACTTCCATCAACCGAACCGAAGTCCATATCTCCAATGTACTGAAGGAAGGTCTCCATACTTCTTTCTATGATCTGATTAACAGTCTTCGGGTAGAGGAAGCTATCCGGCTGATTGAACTGGGAATACTTACCGAGCAAACAGTAGAAGCCCTGGCCAAACAAGCAGGTTTCAGCTCCAAGAATACCTTTTATAAAGCCTTTCGAAAAGAGACCGGTACCACCCCCTCCGCCTACCATAAAAATCAGTCATACTGAGTCCTGCTAAATTTAAAAGTACAACTCCTCGCTATGCAGGGCACTCTTTTATGAATAGATTAGGTTAACAACATCAACCAATCTTTTAAATACACATGTATAGATTTCTACTCCTTCTGCCCCTCATGTTGTTTATAGGTCTCAGTAACTCACACAAAGTACATAGTCAGGATACACTGGCACTAAATTCGGAACTGCTGGAATCATATACCCAGTATTTCACTCTTGAAAACCAACAGTTCCAAGGAGTTGATTCCTTGTTGTCTCTGATTGATAAAGCGCAGTTTGTTGCACTTGGAGAAATTCATAACAGCCACCACATGAGTTTATTTACTTCGGCACTACTGGATACCGCATCCCATTCCGGCTTCCAGCATTTTGCAATCGAAACTGGGCCATACTCAGCTGAAAAGTTGGAAGAACTCATCACCAAAAGTAAATCGAAGGTCTCTGCATTCTATGATAATTATGCCTACCCCTTGTTTGGGATTTATCCCATTCCCTTTTTTACCGGTCAGGCGGATCTTGCAATGCTTCAAACCGCTCATACAAATGGATATAACCTATGGGGAGTCGATCAGGAATTTTATTTTTCAGTTCCTTTCCTGCTGGATGAAATGATTAAAAATTGGGAGGGCAAGATTCCTTCTAATGTTGATAAGGCTCACCGTCGCCTAAAGCGCAGTCTCTACTGGATGCAAATTAGGTCCAACATATTCTCTTCTTATGATATGAGCTGTCGCTTAAAGAAATCTGAAAAGCTGGCTTCGATCTTCCAAGAAGCAAGCCAACAACCGGAGAAGGTTTCTAAATTGGCAGAGTATATAAACACGAGTTTAAATATCTACTGTCTTGCTGAATCCGGTTCTTGGGGTGAAAGCAATGAACAACGTCTTGCCTACTTTAATCAGAACTTTGACCGAATCATGACCTTTTCAGATTCCTCCAAAAGCAATCCAAAAGTGATTCTCAAAATGGGGAGTTATCATTCCGGGCGAGAAAAAAGTCCCCTTGGTTTGTATGACATTGGCCATCACATTCAAAAATGGGCTGACAGTTTGAACACTACCTCCCTGCATCTTCGATTTCTGAACCGATACATCGACGGCGAAGACAAGATGGAAGACCCCAATTACAGCATATCCAAAAATTTTATGAGTATGGCTGAAAAAGACCAATGGACTCTCATAGATGTGCGTCCCTTACGAATTATGTTGGAGGAAGAACAACTTCAGGCCTCTGATTTTGAAAAAAGAGAAATTCTTAACTATGATTTCATCCTTGTTATGCCGGAAGACACAAGAGCAGAACGGCATTACTAACACCCTTCATAGTTCATTTGCCCGGGCAAACATGAAACAATAAGGTCTAGAGCCCGTATTTCTGTTGTGTACAGTAATCAAATAAAATTATGTTGCCTCGCACATCATCCTTTCTTGCATTCGTAATACTCCTAACCGCTTCTCTATCTCTTCCCGCTCAATCCATACCTTTTTACAACGGAGAAGTGCATTTAAACCCTGACAGTAATTCACTCGAGGCTTCGATGAGCATCACCTTTCCCTCTGATATGCTCAGTGAAGAAAAGTTACCCGTGCTGATCTCAGAGAATGTACAGAACCTTCAAGTTTCAGGACCGGACTACCTGAATAAAGAGCAGAGCCCAAACCAAGGCCTAATTCTCCATGAGCTTAATTTTGACACGAGTAATGCTTCTGATTCGCTGATAGTCAACTTTAGCTACTCTCTCCAAATTCCTGCAGATCACCAAATCAATCGCATCACAAATGAATGGATTGAATTAAATCTGGACAGCTTTTGGCAACCTATCATTGCGAGCATTCCGCGATTCCATTATAAATTTAATGTTGAATTGCCATCAGGTTTTACACTAGTTTCGGGAGATTCAATCACAAGAAAAAGCGAAAATCATTACGTAATTCACAGTCGGTTCCCAAGACTTGATATTCCCTTTGTAGCAGGGACTAAATTTGAAACTAAAGCCGGCAGTTATACTTCAATCTACTCATCAGTCGATAGCCTTAACCTGACCACCATTCTTAAGCAAGCCGATGAAGGCCTCCGTTTTTATGGAGAGTATCTAAATCGGCCGGGTGATTTTAAAAATGAACGCGTCATAGTCATAAGTCCGCGTAAAGACGTTGGATATTCCCGTAAAAACTATATCATTCTGAGTGATATCAGTGAATCAAAGCCGGAAGATCTCGATGCTTTTTTAGCACATGAATTTGCCCATTACTGGTTTTCAAATGCGAATTTCAGAACACGGAATCACTGGCTCTCCGAATCTTTTGCAGAGTATATGTCCATGATTTATATCCGGGAAACGCACGGATTGGATGCTTTTAATAATTCCTTAGAGGAAAAAAGAGAACGCATTAAAGAAGATTCCACCAAGTTATCAGAATTCAAAGGGCGACCCTCTTACATTGCCTTATATAAAAGAGGACCTTTAGTGTTACATGCTTTTGAACAAGAAATTGGGAAAGAGGCTTTTCGAGAATTTATTCAGGCATTTATCCGGGAAGACATCACAACTAATGAGACTCTGTTTCAGCTTATCAAAGATAAATTTGGGGAGAACACCAAAAACGAGCTTGTATCTTTATTAGCTACTATTTGAACGGGAAGCTGGAGCTTCCGGGAGAGCGTTCTCCAAGCCGGAGCTTGGGAACGAGTGGAAAATGAACAGGTGTAAAAAACACCGTCATTGCGAGGAATTTTGATGTTAGAGCAGGTTGAAATTGTAAAACGACGAAGCAATCTCCCTTTAAAGCATCCCAAATGATTTATGGAGATCGCCACGTCGCAAAGCATTGATCCTTTTCGTTAAACCGGGCTCCTCTTTTAGACTTCTTTGGAAATATTTTGTTGGTTAGCTACTAACAAAATAAAGCTACCGTACCATGGCAGGCAATCTCTTGCGCTCCTCCGGGTAAAACCCATATCGCGAATCAAAGCC
>Ga0306869_1000015_pt1 | contig 123553 bp, 113 predicted proteins | sample AntRauTorckE6833_FD_190421 | JGI IMG/M metagenome (GOLD analysis project Ga0306869, IMG submission 190421) | Saline lake microbial communities from Rauer Islands, Antarctica - Metagenome Torckler E6 #833 (v2) (version 2) | ecosystem: Environmental > Aquatic > Non-marine Saline and Alkaline >... | reverse complement strand
GACAAAGTTATCGTCTAAAAAACTCTATGTTAAAAACTAAGATGGACTAAATTAAATAAAATTGGGATCTTGGCTACCTGTACATTTTTAGATTCCCTTTTTGTACATTTATCTATTGACTTAAACAAATAAACCGGCAACTCAATATATACTAATGATTTAAGCCTCTCCAACTAAATATAATATATATATAAATTATTTTTAACTGCTTTAGATAAAACAAAAAAATCCTATCTAATGCATATACCACATCAAATAGGATAATTATATATTAAAGATTACTCCAGTATAAAGCAGCATCAACTGCTTTTTTCCAGTTAGTATATTTTTTAGTTCTTAAACTGTCAACAATATCGGGTTTAAATAACTTATCAACTCTTCTTTTATTATTCAATTCATCTAAATCAGACCAAAAATTAGTGGCTAAACCTGCAAGATATGCAGCACCAGTTACAGTTGTTTCAGTGTTTAATGGTCTTTCTACTTCAGTATCAATCATATCAGCTAAAAGCTGCATGATTAAATCATTATTTACAACTCCACCATCAACCTTCATTTTTTTCAAAGATAAACCTGAATCTTCAAGCATTGCTTCAATTAGATCTTTACTTTGAAAAACTAAGGCTTCTAAAGTTGCTCTTATGATATGATTTTTACTACTTCCCCTTGTTAAACCAACTAAAGTTCCTCTGACCTCTGGATTCCAATATGGAGCACCTAAACCAGTAAACCCTGGAACAAAGTATACTCCATCTGAATCTTTTACTTTTGAAGCAAAATATTCAGAATCAGAAGCTTCATCCAACAAATGCAGCTCATCTTTTAACCACTTTATTGCAGAACCAGCATTAAATATACTACCTTCGAGGGCATATGTTATTTTGCCATTATATCCCCAGGCAATTGTTGTAAGTAATCCATTATCTGAATAAACTGGCTTTTCACCTATGTTCATTAACATAAAAGCACCTGTACCATAGGTAGTTTTAGCCATACCTTTTTCATAACAGCCCTGTGCAAAGGTTGCAGCCTGTTGGTCACCAGCTATTCCAGAGATAGGTATATGCTGTCCAAAAAATATATTTTTATCTGTATAACCATAAATTTCACTTGAAGATTTTACTGTAGGTAATATATTAGAGGGGACTTCCATTATCTCGAGTAACTCTTTATCCCATTTTAATTCGAAAATATTATATAAAAGAGTACGTGAAGCATTAGTATAATCAGTTACATGAACCTTTCCTCCTGTTAATTTCCAAATTAAATATGAATCTATAGTACCAAAGATCACTTTGTTTTCTTTGGCTTTTTTTCTAGCACCTTTAACATTATCTAAGATCCATTTAATTTTTGTACCTGAAAAATAGGGATCTAATAACAATCCTGTCTTTTTTTTAAAAAGATCTTCATATCCTTTATTTTTTAGATTACGACAAGTTTCAGAAGTTCTTCTACACTGCCAAACAATTGCATTATATATTGGTTCACCAGTATTTTTATCCCAAATAACTGTAGTTTCTCTTTGATTTGTAATTCCAATTGAATCTATTTCAAATGGCTTTATATCAGCTTTTTTCATAACTGAATTAATAACACTTTGAGTCGAATTCCAAATCTCTTCTGGGTTATGTTCCACCCAACCAGGTTTAGGATAATACTGAGTAAATTCCTTTTGAGATTTACTAACTATTTCAGCATTTTTATTAAATAAAAATGCTCTGGTACTTGTAGTACCCTGATCAATAGCTAAAATATACTTAGACAAAAGAAGTCCCCTCCTGTTAAATTATAGTTTTTAGCTTAATGTTGCATAAATACAACTCTCTACAAATTTAATATCATTTTCTTCTGCATAGTCTCTTATTTCATCACTTCTTGCTCCTGGTTGTAACCAGACATATTTTATACCTAATTTATTTATTTCTTTCATCACTAATTTACCAATTTGTGGATTAACAACCATATCAACAACATCTATATCTTCTTCAATATCAGATAACTTCTTATATACTTTTATACCATCAATTTCATCTAGTGATGGATTAATTGGAAATACATTATAATCATTATCAGCCAATGATTTAACAATTTTATATCCATACTTTTCTTTTTTATTTGTAGCACCTACTACTGCCCAATTTTTCATTTTTAAAGTATCACTTTTTACACTCATTATTTTCCCTCCATTTATCGATAATTTATTTAAACAAAACATTAAATGTTTCCTAAATATATTTAAAAACAAATTAAAGTTTTATAGAGATTAGGATAGTTCTGCCCCTGTAGGAACAGGGGCAGTTTGGATATTATTTTTGTAGATCCATCGGTTGACCACAACAAACTAGTTCTCCTCCACCAACTTCTTTTACCTCTACAACATTTCCACATACTGAACATTTGTAAACTTCGCCTTTTTTCTTTACATTCATTTTTAATTCCCCCCTTTTATAAGATAATTTTTTCTTTTAAAGATTTTTAACATTTCATGGGCTGCTAAAAATACTCCAGCTGAACCTAAAACATATAACCAATCAACTAAAGTAATCCCTGTAAATCCTAGATATTGATTAATAAATGGTGTATAAATAGTTATTACAATCATTACTATTGATATAATGACTGCATAGACCATCTTTTTATTTGATACAATGTTTTTATTGAAAAATGACACTTTCTCATAACGCCTTGACATAATATTTGTTAGTTGTGTAAAGGCGATTGTCAGATAGGTTATTGTAGTAGCTCTAGCATATAATGGATGACTTTCTGTTAAATTCAATGAACCCATCCTACTATTGAATAAATAGAAGTTTAGATATGCTAATCCACCCATTAAAATTCCAAAAAACAATATCTCTGAAAATGATCTTTTATTGACAATATGCTCATCTTTATCACGAGGTGGTGATTTCATAATATCCCTTGAACCAGGATCAAATGTAAAGGCAGTTAACGGTAAAATCTCAGCTAAAAGGTCAATTGCTAAAATCTGTATAGCTAAAATAGGAACAGGCAAGTTAAATAATGAAACTCCTAATAGACCTAATAATACAACTGCAAGCTCACCACCATTACTAGTTAAAGAAGCAATTACAGTTTTCTTTAAATTATTATAAATATTTCTTCCTTCTTGTATTGCATAAACTAAAGTAGGAAAACTATCATCTAATAAGATTAATTCTGCTGCCTGTTTAGATACATCAGTTCCCATACCACCCATTGCAACACCGATATGTGCACTTTTTAAAGCAGGGGCATCATTTACACCATCACCAGTTACAGCAACAATTTTCTGCTGCTTTTTTAGATTTTTAACAATTCTTAGTTTGTGTTCTGGAGATACTCTTGAAAATATTATACTTTCATGATCGTCCATAATATCATTTAGTTCTTGGTCAGATATTTCATCAAATTCTTCACCAGTAATTACATCTATTTCTTCATTTCCTTTTACTAGATTAATTTTTTTACCAATAGCATTGGCAGTAATCGCATGATCTCCAGTCATAATATATGTGTTAATATGAGCTTCATGAGCTAATTCTATAGATTCTCTTACACCTTCTTTAGGTGGATCAATCATTGCTACAATGCCTAAAAAGATTATATCTTTTTCAACTTCTTCCATAACATAATCTTTGTGCTCAGGTTCTAATTTACGAAATCCAAAAGAAAGTACCCGTAATGCATCTTTAGAATACTTTTCATTCAATTTTTTATATCTCTCTTTATCTTCTTCTGTAATCGGTACTTTTTTTCCATCTTTATAAATATACTTACTAACTGAAAGTACACTATCTAAAGCACCTTTCATAGCTAAATATTCTCCATCTTCAAACTGACGAACTGAGCTCATTCTTTTTCTTTCAGAATCAAAACTAAACTCATGCAGTTCTGGATTTTCCTCATCTTCATTTTCTGCTCTAGTTCCAACCTTGGTTGATAATGTTATTAAAGCTGCTTCCGTTGGATCACCAATTGGATACCAGCTGGAATGTTCATCATCAGGTGGATGTATTTCAGCATTTGAAGCCATTGTTGCTGCATCAAACATAATTTCTAACTTATCAATTTGTTCTTGAGATATTTCTTCTCCATTTTCATCTAATATTTTACCCCTGGGTTCATACCCAATACCTGTTACATTATACTCTTTACCATTATAGAATACTTTCTGTACTGTCATTTCATTTTTAGTTAAAGTACCTGTTTTATCAGTAGCTATTACATTGGTAGAACCAAGTGTTTCCACAGAAGATAGCTTTTTAACAACAGCGTTCTTTTTAGCTAAACGAGCAACCCCCTGTGCTAATGCAACAGTAATCTGCATAGGTAAAGCCTGAGGTACAACAGCAACAGCAATACCCAATCCATAAATTATAGCAAAGTTTAAACCAAGTCCTTGATACAAACTAACACCAAATAATAAAGTACCTACAATAACTGCAAATACTGCTATTTTATTAGCAACTGACTGTAGTTCCATCTGTAAAGGAGATTTAGATTTTTCCTCTTCCTGAGTTAGATCAGCAATCTTACCCATTTCAGTATCCATACCAGTTGCTATTACAACACCTTTGGCACTACCGGATGCTACGTTAGTACCTAAATATGCCATGTTCTCTCTATCAGCCAATGAAACTTCTTCTTTCATAGTATTACTATTTTTTCCTTGAGGTAAAGATTCCCCAGTAAGAGAAACATCGTTTGTTTTTAAATTGAATGATTCAATGATTCTAAGATCTGCAGGTATTTTATCCCCTTCTTCTAAAACAACTATGTCTCCAATAACTAACTTACTTTGATTAAGCTCACTAGTTTGTCCATCTCTGATCACTTTTGATGGAGACTGGACCAACTTGTCTAAGGAATCCATTATTGCTTCAGCTTTATGTTCTTGAAAATAACCAATAACTGCATTTATTATTGCAATTATTAACATAACTAATCCATCTCTATAATTTTGGATAATAAATGACATACCTGCTGCAACTAATAATATAATCATCAAGACATCTCTAAACTGTAGTAAAAATTTTATTATTTCAGGAGTTTTCTTTAATCTAACTAATTTATTCTCTCCATATTTATCTAATCTTTTTTGTGCCTCTTGACCACTCAATCCTTTTTCTGAAGTATTTAATGTTTCAAACGTTTCTTTTACTGTTTTTCGATAGTAATTATTTTCTTTATTTTCTATTTTAGACACCTCCCGTGTTTATTCAAAATATATTCCTGAACCTTTTGATTTATCAGTCATTACTGCAAGTTCTTCTATTTTTTTATTCATATATTTTTTATCTAGATTTTCAAGAATTTTTTCATCAAAACCTTTAACTATATAATTACCAAACTCCCAACAAGTATCTTTAATATCTTTTGGATTCCCTTCAGCAATTATAATTAAAGCTTCTAATATTGATCCCGCAACTGATACATCTCTCATTGAGTAGTACCTTAACTGATAGAATGTTTTATATAATAGATAGTCATAACTTGCATCTTCAAAAATTAGTGTTAATTCATCATCGTCATTGTAATAATAAGTGTTTTCAATATCAGCCTTTGCTATTTTATCTAAGACCATTCCAGCTTGTTTAATACAAAAAATTGCTGTATTTGGATCATTTATACCTGGTGAGATTGCTCTTAAAGCTACTTCAGTAAGTTTTTGTAATCCAAATTCAATGTCTTTGCTCTTATTTCTTTCTTTACCAACCAATACAAAATTGAAACATTTCTGTAATGATTCTTCATCTATTTTTTCTACTTCCATTTCATCTAAATTATAATATATTGTAAAAACTTTTGAATTAGTTGTAACATAATCCCCAATCATTTTTTCAGCTTTAATTATTATATTATTGTCATCAGCAAAATTAGACAATTTAATATCATTTATATCTCTTATAAAACCAACCTGATCAGAGAGAATAATTAGTTGATCTTTTTTAAAAATATTTTCTAAATTAACAGGTGGTGTATTTCTAATGTTTTCATGTGCTTCATTAAAAATTTTCACTTGATCAACTAGTTCTAAAATCTCAGTTGTTAAGGTGTCAATTAAAAGATTAACCTGAATTGACTGGGAGACGTGATTTATAAACATCATAAAGTAGAAAATACAGTATATTACAACAAGAACACCAACTGCAGCTGAGAGAAATAATGTTTTTCCATCATTAATTAAAAATGTCAAGGTTATTATGGAATATATAAATCCACCAATAAATATACCTAATACTTTCAAGGTCATCTTTGACTTTAAAAAGTCTTGTAAAGTTCTGGGTGAAAATTGTGTGGAGTAAGTTGTTAATACAAGCATGATAATAGAAAATGAAATTGTTACTATAGATAATAAAGAACCTGCAATTGTTGAAAGAATTGTTTTTGTAATTTCAAACGATGTAAAAAATATATTAGGTAAATAATTGATTAATAATGGTTGATAACTTCTATCTAAATATGCAACAAGGATTGCTAATAAAAGGGCATAAATACTATATAAAACTGGAATATAATAAATTTTTGTTCTCCAATCATCAAAAATGTTAAAGTTAAATATTTTCAATTAAATACCCCCTTGGGGCCTTAAATAGTTAATTATATAATTCTTTAAAATTGCATATTATCCTTTATATTTATAATCTTAATATATTTTCCACACTATTTAAGTTACCCTCTACTGCGTTTGGTATATCATAGTTTTCTAATACAAATTCTTGATCCTTTAATCCATTACCTGTTAATACTGCTACTATAGTTTTATCTTTTATTAAATTCGGTTCTTTTTCTGCTAATTTTATTAGACCTGCTACTGGGGCTGCTGAAGCAGGTTCTACAAATACACCCTCTTTTGAGGATAATAGGTAATGTGCTTGTTTAATCTGTTGATCTGTTATTGAATTAAGTAGTCCTTTTGACTCTTTTACAGCAAGTTTAGCTTTTTTTCTATTGACCGGATTACCAATTCTTATAGCAGTTGCAATAGTTTCAGGATTTTCAATCACCTTATCTTCAACCATTGCAGCAGAACCTTCTGCTTGAAAGCCATACATTTTAGGAAGGTAATCAATAAAATCTTTTTTATTGTATTCCTTAAATCCTTTCCAGTAAGCAGTAATATTACCTGCATTACCAACCGGTAAAGCTAAAATATCTAATTTATCTTTTTCTAATTGATCAGCTACTTCAAATGCTGCTGTTTTTTGTCCTTCAATACGGAAGGGATTTAATGAATTAACCAAAGTAAGTGAGTACTTTTCAGTTAACTTTCTTACAATTTCTAATGCCTTGTCAAAGTTACCTTTAACCGGTATGATCTGTGCTCCATAGATTAAAGCCTGTGATAATTTACCTTTTGCAATCTTTGAATTAGGAACAACTACAAGGGTTTTTAAGCCACTTCTAGCACCAAATGCTGCTGCTGAAGCAGAGGTATTTCCTGTTGAAGCACATATAATAGCTTCACTGTTATCCTCAAGAGCCTTGGTTACAGCTAAAGTCATACCCCTATCTTTAAATGAACCTGTAGGATTTGCTCCTTCAAACTTTAGATATAGATTAAATCCATATTTTTTATTAAGCCAATTAGCTTTTATTAAAGGAGTATTACCTTCATTTAAACTTACAACTTTTTGATTATCATTTACAGGTAAAAACTTTCTGTATTTATTAATTAAACCTTTCCACATTTTTATCACCCGTCTTTTTTTATTATACCCATATTATTGGCCTTAGTTTCTATTAAATAGTTAACAATACCAATTTTTTCCGCTTCTTTTTTTACAATTTCTTTTAAATTAGTTAAATCGTGGTCTGAAATAAAAATTATCGTTGGTCCACTACCACTTAAAAAAATGGGAAGATCAGTTTTTTTATAAATATTATTAAAAAATACCTTAAGATCTTTATTTAAGTCTAATCTATTGTTTTGATGAATATAATCATGTGAGCCTTCTTGAATCAACTTTATATCATTTTTAACTATACCGGCTGTAAGGATTGAAGCATTAGCAATATTTTTAGATACTTTAGCAGTTGGAATATTTTTTTCAATAATCTTACGAGCTGTTTTTGTTTTGATTTTAATATTTGGAATAAATAATAGTATATTAAAATCATCTGTAACAGGAAATTTTTCATAATATACTTTATTATCTATATTTTGACTTACTGTAAATCCACCTATTAAAGCAGGTGTTATATTATCTGGATGTCCTTCAAGTTTTAAGGCATGATCTAATATTTGTTGTTTATCAAGGTCTAAATCAAAAAAATAATTCAAACCAAAAATTGTTGCAATAATGGCATTAGCTGAACTACCTAATCCTCGATCCAACGGATAGTTAAGTTTAACATTTATTTCTAGATTATTTATAGATATTTTTTCTTTATATTTTTTATTGAGATAATTCACTGTTTTTATTATAAGATTATCCTCATTTTTTATATAATAATTTTTATTACTATCATCTTTAATTGATAGATCAAGCTGTTTAGATTTATTTGATTTGAAAACATATTCATTAAATAGATTAAGAGCCAAACCGAATGTGTCATAGCCTGGCCCTAAATTTGCGGATGTTGCTGGAACTTTAATTTTAAACATCGTTTCACCTATACTTTCCAGTTTTCTAAATACTGTTTTTGTTCACTGGTTAGTTTATCAATCTCAATTCCATCAGCATCTAATCTATACTGTGCAACTTTCTTATCAATTCTTTCCGGTACTTTGTATAGACCAGGTAATAGATCATTCTCTGTTAGATAAAGTAATGATAAAACTTGCAGTCCAAAACTCATATCCATAATTTCTGCAGGATGTCCGTCTCCTGCTGCGAGATTAACTAATCTTCCTTCAGCAAGTAAATAAAGTGTTTTATCACCAATTTTATATCCTTCAATATTATCTCTAACATCTTCTTTTGAATCTGAAATTTCTTCAAGTTCTGATACATTTACCTCAACATTAAAGTGGCCTGCATTTGCTAATATAGCTCCATCTTTCATAAGTTTAAAATACTCTTGATTTATTACATTTTTACACCCTGTTAAAGTTATAAAAACGTCACCTATTTTTGCAGCTTCTCTCATTGTCATTACTCTATATCCATCCATCTTAGCCTCAAGGGCTTTAAATGGATCTACTTCTGTAACGATTACTCTTCCTCCTAGACCTTCTGCTCGTTTAGCAACTCCTTTTCCACACCAACCATATCCAGCAACTACAATATCTTTTCCTGCAACAACTAGATTAGTGTTTCTCATGATTGCATCCCATACAGATTGTCCGGTTCCATATCTATTATCAAATAGAAATTTAGCTTGAGCATCATTAACAGACATCATCGGAAACTTTAATAGATTTTTATTATCAAGAGCTTTAAGCCTTATTACACCAGTGGTTGTTTCCTCTGCTCCACCTATTAACTTATTAATTAATTCCGGTTTTTCGTCATGTATCTTACTTACAAGATCTCCTCCATCATCAATTATTAGGTCAGGATCTACTTCAAGTATTTTATCTAATGATTCTTCATACTCTTTTTTTGTTTCCCCATGCCAACTATATACTGTTACTCCATACTCTGTTAGAGCTGCTGCAACATCATCCTGTGTTGATAAGGGATTACTTCCAGTTATGTATACATCTGCACCTAACTCATTTAAGATAATAGCCATATATGCAGTTTTCGCTTCAAGGTGTAAACAAATTGATACTGTTTTACCTTCAAAGGGTTTATCGTTTTTATATTCTGCTTTAATCTTATTTAATACAACCATTTTATCTTTAATCCAATTAATTTTTCGTTTTCCTTCAGGAGCTAATGATAAATCTTTTACTTTACTTTCCATACTTGCCCTCCTTATTGTTTACCTGTATGACCAAAACCACCATCACTACGTTCACTATCTTTAAGAGAATCTACTTCTTTCCATTCTATATTAAAGGTGCGGTGTATGATCAGTTGAGCAATTCTATCATGCTTTTTTATTTCAAATTCTTTATTACTATGATTTATTAATATAACACCAACTTCTCCTCGATATCCCGGATCAATAACACCATCTGCATTTAAAACTGTAATACCTTCTTTTAAAGCTAGGCCGCTTCGGGGATAAACAAAACCACCGAAACCTTCTGGAATTGCTAATTTTAGTCCGGTTTTAATTAATTTATATTCTCCCGGTTTTAATGTGTATTCATAACGGGACATTAAGTCCATTCCACAGTCTTCACCAAAATGTTGATACTTTGGTAACTTAACATCATCACCCATTTTACTTACTTTGACTTTCAATTAAATATCCTCCTTTATTTAGCAAATACATGTTCTCCAATACTTACTACGAATTTTCTAGTTTGAAACCAACTCTTGTTTTCGGCTGTTTTGGGGTTATAGTAATACATTGAGCCCATTGTAGGGTCGACATCACCTAAAGCTTCTTTAGCTGCTCTATATGCCGTATTGTTAGGTGTATAGTTAATCTGACCATCAGCAACTGCTGTAAATTGTCTTCTTTGATATACTACATCCTTTATATTATCAGGAAATTCATGACTTAAGACCCTATTTATTATCACTGCTCCTACTGCCACTTGACCTATGTATGGTTCACCACGTGCTTCACCGTGGATAGTTCTGGCCAGTATTTCAATATCAGATTGTGAAACAGTTATTGCTAATACCTGTCTTTTAGTTAGATTGTTTATTGGAATATTTATTTTTTCACCACTTCTAATAATAGAGTGGCCCATATTATTTAAAGCCATGATAACTCCAACTGATGTATTGAAACTTTGAGCAAGATCATAAAGTGTATCACCGGAATCAACATAGTATTTAATAATTTTATCTGGAGGTATATTTACCTCTGGTAGAGGTTGCTCAGGATTATATCTAACAGAATAATTACGCCCAACATCTAACTGATAATTATCTTCATTGCTACTACTTAAAGATAATTTATAGTCTAATTTTGGTTTGTTTTCTTGAGCTTTTCTTTCTTTTTGTATTACAAGTTCATCACCAATATTGATTTTAGAAGCATTATCAATATTATTGTTATGTAAAATGTTACTTACTGTAGTATCATATTCATTTGCTATATCATAGATTGTATCCCCATTTTGAACAACATATATTAATGTGAAACGGGGTTGAGCTAATCCACTTATTGTGAATAACAGTAATATTATTATTATTAATATTGATATTTCAATCTGCTTTTTCATGATTAATCCTCTCCAACCACATAGTCAATTACTCGTCTTAAATTCATCTTTATTACAGGACAGTTGTCAGGTATAGAATTTAAGAAAACTTGACCATAATTTTTTGTAATTAATCTATTATCCATACAAATTACAATCCCTTTATCTGTTTTTGATCTAATCAATCTTCCAAAACCCTGTTTAAATTTAATTACTGCTTTTGGAATGAAGTACTCAAAAAAGTAGTTTTTACCTTCTTGTTTCATAAGATTAACACGTGCAGCATTTACAGGATCATTGGGAACAGGAAAAGGTAGTTTCATAATAATTAGATATTTAAGGTCTTTTCCAACTATGTCAACACCCTCCCAAAAACTTTGTGTTCCAAATATAATTTGATTTTTACCAGCTTTGAATTTGTCCATTATATATTTTCTTGAATACTTACTTTGTGATAGGATATTAATATTTTCTTCTTCTAATTTATAATTAATCTTTTTATATACATTATCCAACATTCGATAAGAGGTAAATAAGACCATGGTTGAACCATTAAATGTTTTTAATATATCTGCCAAATCATCAGCAATTTGTGCTGTAAAAGCACTATTTGAAGGTGAGTATATATCATTAGGGATTATTAACCTGCTTTGTTTTTTATAATTAAAAGGAGATTTAACTATTATTTCATTATGATCTTTTATACCTAAAGCATCAATAAAATAGTTAAAGGAATCATTTACTGTTAAAGTTGCAGATGTTAAAAGCACATTTCTTAAATTACTCCAAAGAATTTCAGGTAAATGATCATCAACATTTAAAAGAGCGCTCATATGACTTACATATCTATCATTATATTTATAGTTTTCAAGCCAAAATACATAATCATCATCTGCAGATTCTAAATTAAATAAAAGATTTAAAGCAAGTTCATTAACAGTATTAAGGTTTTGTTTAAGTTCAAGTAATTCAGCTTCTATTTTATCATGATCATCTATTATTTTTAACTGATTAATTAAATTCTTAAGATAAATTAATAATGAGTCAAAGTTTTTATGGTAATTAAAACCAATCTCATTTAAGGACTTATACTTTTGTTTTTCTTTTATTTCTTCTGACAAAATAATACTACTTAAATCAAATGACTTAAAAAACTCATTTAACTTACTAAAGTATTCTTTGTTATTTTCTTCTAATTTTTGAATAGTTGGTACAATTTTTTGATCTATTAACTGATAAATATCCTTTTTATTATCTAAATCAAAATTACTTATTTTATTTCTAATCCTAGGAATTATTGAAAACTTCTTATCATAAAGTTTTTTTAATATCTGTTGGTTTAGATTAAATGAAGTAGTCTTTCCTAAATGATATGTTGCAACATCATGGAAGTTATGTGCTTCATCAATAATTAAACTATTATATTTAGGTAAAGTAGAATAACCGGAGCTTTTAATCAAAGCATCTGAAAGAAGTAAATAGTGATTTACAACAATCAAATCAGCATTAAACAACTTATTACGAGCTTTCATAAAGTAACAGTCATCATAATAGGGACATAAACTGCCAATACAGTAATCACTGTCTGAAGAAACTTCATCCCAGACTGACCTTTTAAGGTTAAACTTAATTTCTCCCCTTACTCCAGTTTTAGTATTTTTTACCCAGTCTAATAGTTTATTAAAGCTTCCCTGGTCATCAATGTTACTATAATTACTGCTAATATTTTTCAATTTTCTCATACAAAGATAGTTACTGCGTCCTATTGCAAATTCAGCTTTAAACTTAAAGGGAAGTACTTTTTTTAAAAAATTTACATCTTTATCTATTATCTGCTGTTGTAAATTAATAGTATTAGTTGAAATTACAACAGTTTGATTATTTTTTACTGCCCAATAAAGTGAAGGAATTAAATAAGCGAATGATTTTCCAATTCCAGTTCCTGCTTCGATTAAGGTTGTTTGGGCATTATTGTAGTTATCTACAATACTTTCAGCTATCTCAAGCTGTTCGTTTCTGTATTCAAAATCCTTCATATTTTTGGATAAAGGACCATCATCTTTAAAGTAGTTTAAAATTTCTTTTTTATCGATTTCTTTTACTTCACCAAGTGCTTTAGGTTTAACCAACACATAAATCTCATTTAATTCATTATCAGAGACTGCGAAACCAATCCCATTATTCCCAATCTCAGAAGCTACTCTAATATCTGCACCTGATGGAGTTGTGTCTCCCGAAGGATGATTGTGTAAAACCATACAATTTTTAGGCAGAGAGTTAATTATTGCAGGTGCCATACTTTTATTTCCTCTTGCCAATACTTCAATATCTTGAACTGCTTTTTTTTCAAAATCAATTTTTAAAAGAAAAAACACTTCATTGCCAGAGGAACTCTTAATTTCATCTCTCATATATTTTTTATTATTTTCATCAATAATATTTTCTACTTTCAAATTATTCACCTTTTAGTTTAAGTATTGTTTGGATATCTTTATCTTCACCATCAAATGGTGGAGTTTCTAATATAAAAAGTTTATTAGCTAATTTTTTATGATTAACAATGTATTCAAAATTTTCTATACCAATTTTACCTTGTCCAATATGCTCATGTCTATCTTTTTTTGTATTAATTTCAAATTTAGAATCATTAAGATGAATTAATTTAAGGTTATTTAATCCAATCTTATTATCTACTTCTTCAATTAAATCATCAATACCTTTTTTAGAGTTTATCTTATAACCTGCTGCAAACAGATGGCATAAGTCTAGACATACTCCTAGATGGTCAAAATTATTTATCCCATTTAAGATTTCTGCTAACTCACTTATTTTACTACCTATTTCTGTTCCAGCACCTGCAGTATTTTCAATTAATAGTTTTGTTCTTGGGTTTTTAACTTCTTTAAAAATATTAGTGATTCCTTTAATAATCCTTTTTATACCTTCATCTTTTGTTGAACTAACAAAATTACCCGGATGAATCACATAGTAATCAGCACCTAATAAATTAGCTTGTTTATAATCATTGATGAGTTCTTTTAAAGATTTGTTATATAAATCTATTTTTGGAGTTGCAAGATTTACTAGATAGGAAGAGTGTACTACAAAACCTTTAATATCAAACTTGGTAATATTATTTTTAGTACTTTCTATTTCTGAATCACTAATAATTTTTTGTTTCCAACTTCGTGGTGATTTAGTGAAAATTTGTAATGAGTTAGCATTAATTTTTTGAGTATCTTTTACTGCTTTATCGATACCACCACTGATTGATAAATGTCTACCTAATCTCATTTTAATGCTCCTTAAAAATTATATATTTAAAAAAACAACCTCAATTTATCTCCAACTTAAAAATTAATTCAAGAAAGAGTTTATTTGAGGTGGATTTTATACTTATCTTTTATTTTATTCTATCTAATAAATTATTCGTCTTCTTCAACATCTTTCATTGAAAGATTAATACGATCTTTATCATCAATCTTAATTACTTTAACCTTTATCTCATCACCTTCACTTAAAACATCAGTGACTTCATCAATATGTCTATCAGCAATCTTAGATATATGAACTAAACCTTCTTTACCAGGTAAGATTTCTACAAAAGCACCAAAGTTCATTATCTTAATAACTTTGCCATTATATACTTCTCCAACTTCAACTTCTCTAGTTAGATTTTCTATCATTTCTTTTGCTCTTAACCCGTTTTCTTGACTATCAGCCATTATAAAGATAGTTCCATCATCTTCTATATCAATACTTGCATCAGTTTCATCAATAATCTTATTAATCATTTTCCCACCAGGACCAATAACAAATCTTATCTTATCTGGATTAATATTCATTGTCATAATTAATGGTGCATATTCTGATAGATTTTCTCTTGGTTCATCTATGACTTCAAGCATTTTATCTAAGATGTATAAACGACCTTCTTTAGCTTTATTTAAAGCATTTTTAAGTAAGTCTTGTGATAATCCGGTTACTTTAATATCCATCTGTAATGCAGTTATACCATCTGGAGTTCCTGCTACTTTAAAGTCCATATCTCCATAATGGTCTTCCATTCCCTGGATATCTGAAAGAATCGCATAATCTTCGCCTTCTTTAATAAGTCCCATCGCTATACCGGATACAGGATTTTTGATTTTTACCCCAGCATCCATTAATGCCATTGAACTACCACAAATACTTGCTTGTGATGAAGAACCATTTGATTCTAATACTTCAGATACAATTCTAATTGTATAAGGAAATTCTTCTTTTGAAGGAATCATAGGTTTTAATGCTCTTTCACCTAAATGACCGTGTCCAATTTCTCTTCTGCCTGGAGATCTTAAGAAATTAGTTTCTCCCACACTATATGGAGGAAAATTATAATGATGCATAAAACGTTTAGTTTGATCTTCTCCTAGGCCAAACATTGTTTTTTCATCACCACTAGCACCTAATGTAACTACACTAAGTACTTGTGTTTCACCCCTTGTAAAGACGGCTGAACCGTGTGTTCTTGGTAAGGTACCCACTTCTCCCCAGATAGGTCTAATTTCATCATGTTCTCTTCCATCTGGACGTTTTTTCTCTTTTAAAATCATTTCTCTAACTTTTTCTTTAGTTAATGTATCAAATACAGTTTCTAACATTTTCTTGTATTCATTTTTTCTATCTTCAAAATTATCTAACTGACTTTCTAAATATTCATATGATTGATCTTTTAATTGATCAATTAATTTTTTTCTTTTTAATTTATCTGTAGTATTAATCGCATCTTTTAACTTCCCAGAAGTATGTTCGCGAACTAATTTTTCGATTTCATCATCTACATCATTTACTAGATCTATCTCTTGTTTTTCTTTTCCAGCTTCTTTTCTCATTTCTTTTTGAGCTTTAACAATCTTTTTGATTTCTTGATGTGCTTTATCTATAGCTTCAAGCATAATTTCTTCACTTACTTCATCTGCAGCTGCTTCAACCATTAATACAGCATCTTCTGTACCAGCAACAGTTAAATCAAGTTTGGAATTTTCTCTTTGTTCTTCATTGGGGTTTATGACTAACTCATCATCAACTAACCCAACCTTTACTCCACCAATTGGCCCATCAAAAGGTATATCAGACAATGTTAAAGCGGCTGAAGCACCATTCATTGCAATTATATCTGGTTCATGGTCTCCATCAACTGAAAGTATAGTCGCAATAACCTGTACATCATGTCTCATGCCTTTTGGGAAAAGTGGTCTTAAAGGTCTATCAATTAATCTAGCAGATAATGTTGCAAAATCTCTCGGTCTACCTTCTCTTCTATTAACACTTCCTGGTATTTTTCCAATCGAATAAATTCTTTCTTCATAATTTACCATTAAAGGGAAATAGCTCATACCCTCTCTTGGTCCTGACATGGTAGCAGTAACTAAAACCTTTGAATCTCCATATTTTACTGTAACTGCACCATTAGCCTGTTTGGCTAATTTACCGGTTTCAAATTCTATCTCTGTTCCAGCAAAATCTGTTTTCCACTTATTGGTCATACATTTATATCCTCCTTATGTTTCTATAAATTAATAATATTTACAATAAAGAGCGGGTAAAACCCGCTCTTTTAAATAATTATTTTGAATTAACCTCTAATACCGAGATTAGAAATTAATTCACGATATCTTTCAACATCTTTATTTTGTAAATACCTTAAAAGCTTTCTTCTCTGTCCAACCATTTTAAGCAATCCTCTTCTTGAAGAATGGTCATGTTTATGTTCCTTTAAATGACCAGTTAACTGAGAAATCCTCTCTGTTAATAAAGCAACTTGTACTTCTGGAGAACCAGTATCTTTTTCATCTCTTTGATGCTTTTTAATAACTTCTTGTTTCTTTTCTTTAGTAATCATTTCTTTCACCTCCTAAGTTTTTAATACGCCCTATACCAAGTAAAAGTTGAGGAATCTATCACCTAGTCTAAGGTAGTTGTCTAACAGAAAAATTATATCACAGAACCTCTTTGATGTAAAGAATGTCATCTTTTATAGTAGATACTAATTCATCAACATCCTTAAACTCCTTTTCACCTCTCAAAAATTCAATTAACTCTAATCTAACAAATTCTCCATAGATATCACCATCAAAATCAGGTATATGAACTTCAATAGTAAAGTTATCATCATCAAATGTTGGTTTATGACCGAAATTTGCTACCCCTTTATACTTTTTCTTATCTAAATATATATAGACAGCATAAACACCATCAGGTGGTAGAACATACTCTGTATCTGGATGAATATTTGCAGTAGGAATACCCAGTTTTTTTCCTCGGCCAAAGCCTTCAACGACCTCACCTTCTAAGATAAAGTTATTATCTAAATGTTTTTTTACTTCTTTTAGTTTTCCTGCACTTACAAGATCACGTATTATACTGCTGGAAATTTTATGATCACCAATTTTTAAAGGATTAACGGCAGTAATTTCAATATTATACTCTTTACCTAATTTTTTAAGCTTAGAGATATTTCCATCACCTTTATGACCCAACTTAAAGTCAGTTCCTACAACAATATGTTTAGTATTAAGATTATTAACTATGATTTTTTTGAAAAATTCATCAAAAGGTGTTAATGATAACTCTTCAGAAAAGATCATTTCAAAATAATAATCAAAGTTCATTTCTTTTAAAGTCATTACCTTTTGAGATCTTGTGCTTAAATAATAATGTTTGTAACCATCACCAATAACTTCTTGAGGATGTGGCTCAAAAGTTAATATACCGCTTTTCAATCCTTTATTATTAGCAATTTCTAAAGTTTTATTTAATATTTTTTGATGACCTTTATGAATTCCATCAAAAGAACCTATAGCTATTACATTTTTATCTATTTCATATTGATCAAATGTATTACTTTTTATAATATTCATTTTTGACCTCCATTGAAAAATACTCTCAGTGGTTGTATATATTTTTTATCATTTTTTTCTTTAAATTCACTAATTGAAATAAATTCATTTTTACAGTAGATTAATACCTTCTCACCTATTTTAAGATCATCAGGCCATTTATTAAAGTTTTTTTCTATTAATTTTGTACCATTGATAGCATACTTATATGCATAGTCTTTAACAATCATTTTTCTATATTCAAATGGACTGTCTATTGAGATTAATAAGTTGTCTAAATTATCATTATTAATCTGATCAAGTAATATAGAGTCCTCTAAATTAAATGGACCAGAAGCTGTTCTAATTAAGTTGCTCAAATGAGATACTGTATTCAATTTTTCACCTATATCACGAGCTAATGATCTTATATAAGTTCCCTTTGAACATCTAACCTTTATTTTTATAATAGGTAGCTCTATACTAATAATATCTATATTATATATTGTAACATCTCTATTTTCTATTTCAATATTTTCATCATTTCTGGCATAATGGTATAATCTTTTTCCATTAACTTTCACCGCCGAATATATCGGTGGTTTTTGTTTTGTCTCTCCTATAAAAGACATTATAACTTTATCTATTTCTTTTTTCGATAATTGAGTCCAATTATTATTAGTCTCTAATACTTCTCCATCAGCATCTAAAGTATCTGTCAATTCACCTAACTTTATCTTGGCAATATATTCTTTTTTACCTTCTGGTAAATAGGGAATTGCTTTTGTAGCTTGATGTAAACATACTGGCAGAACACCTGCTGCTGAAGGATCTAAAGTTCCTGTATGTCCACACTTTCTGATCTGCAAGACTTTTTTAATATACCCTACAACATCAAAAGATGTCATCCCAGGAGGTTTTAATACATTTAGTATCCCGGATTTCTTAGACATTAAGTTTCACCTCAGAAATTACATCTTTTACCACTTTATTAAAGTCACCGTGAATCTTTGCACCGGAAGCACGGGGATGGCCGCCTCCATCAAATTTATGTGCAATTCTACTTACATCAACATAGCTGTGGGATCTAAAACTAATATCAACAAAGTCAATTTTTCTTTCTACAAAAGAAATACCGACTTCTACTCCCTTTATATCTTTTGGATAATTAACAAGATTTTTAATGTCTTTTTCATCTATATCCAGTTCATTAATTTCTTTTTTTGATAAAGAAAGCCAAGCAACTTTTTTATCTTTACTCATTTTTATATTTTTTAGACCTTTAGCAAGCATTATTAAATATTCAAGTGAAGGATAACTCTGTAAAAATCTATTTATTTCAACAACATCTATATCTAATTCTTTTAAATCTGCAATTAATCTAAAAGTATCAGAATTACTACTAGGATACTTTAAAGAACCAGTATCAGCTAAAACTGCTAAAGCAATTGCAGTACCTAATTTACCATTTGGTTTTTGATTAAATAATTTAGCGATATCAAATATTATTTTACCAACTGCTGGATCTTCAGAGTTTATATAATTAATGTTTCCATATTTAGTATTATCATGATGATGGTCAATATTTATTATATAATGTGTATTTATGATTCTTTTATAATTACCTAATCTTTCTGCAGTTGCTGTATCTAATACAACAGTATTCTTATAATTACTTAACTTATCAAAGTCAATACTATTTTCTGGTATATAATACTCATCCTTATCTAAATAATTAAATAATATATCATACTCTTTTATAATATCACTATGAAGTAATAATAATGAATTTTTACCTAATCTATCTAACAGAAACTTAAAGGCCATAATAGACCCGATTGCATCACCATCAGGGTCTATATGACCTATAATTAGATAATCATTATTTTCTTTTATATATTCACTAATGTTTTCTAAAAGATTAGTTTTCACTGTGATCTTTCCTCTTTTCATCTTCTTCAATTACTTCATCTATTAAGTGTGATATGTGAACTCCTTGTTCAATTGAATCATCATATCTGAATATAAGTTCTGGAGTATGGTAAGTGGTTAATCGCTCTCCTACCAATTTTCTTATATATTTATTTGCTGCATCTAGACCTTCCATAGTCTCTTTTTTCTCTTGTTCACTACCATACACACTAACCATAACTTTAGCGTGTTTTAGATCATTTGAAACATCAATATTAGTAATTGAAGCAAAACCAATTCTAGGGTCTTTTAATTCTCTTAAAACTATTTTACTTATTTCTTCTTTTAAAAGTTGACTCATTCTTCTTACTCTTTTTTCATTTGCCATTTTTATTCACCTCTATAAGGATCTTTCTATCTCCTTATATCTATATATTTCTAAAATATCTTCAACTTTAATATCATTATAGTTTTCAATTCCGATACCACATTCATAACCTTCTTTTACTTCTCTTACATCATTTTCAAATCTTTTTAATGAACTAATGTCTCCTTCATGAATAACTACACCGTTTCTAAGCAGTCTTACATAGTCATTTCTATTTACTTCTCCTTCTTTTACATAAGCACCAGCAATAATACCAACATCAGGTACTTTAAATGTATCTCTAACTTCAACTCTACCAACAACAATCTCTTTGTATTCAGGTTCAAGTAATCCAGACATAGCATTTTTAATGTCTTCAATAACTTTATATATAACTCGATATGTCTTAATTTCTACTTTTTCTTTTTCAGCTGCTTTTCTAGCATTTGTTCCAGGCCTTACATTAAAACCGATAATTATTGCATTAGATGCACTTGCTAAGTTTACATCTGTTTCGTTTATAGCACCTACACCAGTGTGTATAATGTTTACTCCAACTTCTTCTGATTTAATATTTAACAATGATCCTTCTAAAGCTGCTATAGAACCCTGAACATCAGCTTTTATAATTACATTAAGTTCTTTAATATCTCCTTCTTGAATATTTCTATATAAGTCTTCAAGAGATACCTTAGAATCTTTATTAAGTCTTTCTTCTTTTCTTTTATCTTTACGTTTTCCAGCTAATTCCTTAGCTTCTCTTTCATCTTCCATTACTCTTAAATATTGTCCAGCCTCTGGAACATCATTAAATCCTAAAACAATAACCGGAGTAGCTGGTTCTGCTTTTTCAACTCGTTCTCCATGTTCATCTAATAATGCTCTAACTCGACCAGTTATTGAACCTGCAATGATATAATCTCCGACCTTTAAGGTACCATTTTTAACTAAGACAGTTGCTATTGGACCTCTACCCCTATCAAGTTCTGACTCAATGATTATACCATCAGCAACTCGATTTGGATTTGCCTTAAGTTCCTCTAACTCGGATGCTAAGGTTACCATTTCTAAAAGTTCGTCAATATTTTCACCTTTAAGAGCAGATACTGCGACACATATTGTATTTCCACCCCATTCTTCAGGTACTAAACCATGTTCAGTTAGTTCCTGTTTTACACGATCTGGTTGAGCATTTGCTTTATCAATTTTATTAATTGCTACAATAATTGGAATTCCAGCTGCCTGTGCATGGTTAATAGCTTCAACTGTTTGTGGCATAATTCCATCATCAGCTGCAACCACTAAAATTACTATATCAGTTAATTGAGCTCCTCTAGCACGCATTGCTGTAAAAGCTTCGTGACCAGGGGTATCAATAAATGTTATCTTTTTGTCTTTATATAATGCTTGATAAGCACCAATATGCTGTGTAATTCCACCTGCTTCTCCTTCAGCTACTCTAGTTTTTCTAATTACATCAAGTAGTGTTGTCTTACCATGGTCAACATGACCCATTACAGTTACTATAGGTGGACGAGGTACTAAATCCTCAGGCTTATCAATAATTTCTTCTAATTGAAGTTCAGAATCTTCATCTTCATCAACTTCTATCTCATCAGTAATTTTTACCTTTAAATCAAGTTCGTCTTTTAGAATCTGAATTTCATCTTCATCAAGAGAATAATTAACATTTGTCATAATACCTAACTGCATCATAGTTTTAATTATGTTATTTGCAGGATAGTCAATCTTTTCAGATAATTCACGAATAGTTATACCTGCAGTAATTGGTTCTAAGTCTTCATCAGACTCTTCAACCACTTCATTTTCATCTAACTCTTCTGCTTTTGTTTTTTCATCTGAAGCAGATTCTTTTTCTTGATTTACTTCACTTTGATTTTCTTTGTTAGTTTCTTGTTCAGTTTCTGTTTTGTTTTCTTCATTTACCATATTTTCAACAAGTTCAGCTGTATCATCTTCTACAGTACTCATATGACTTGAAACTTCAACCCCTAGTTTATTTAATATATCAATCAATTCCTTACTTTCCATATTTAATTTATCAGCTAGTTTATAGACTCTAATTTTACTCAAACTAACCACCTCCATATTAAGTTTTTCTTATTTACTTTCTTCAACTTCATCTTTTGTTTCATTTTCTTCAATGTCAGTTTCATTTTCCTCTTTTTCTTTTTCATCTTTTTCTGCAAATTCAGATTCTTTTTTAATATCAATTTTCCATCCAGTAAGTTTAGCCGCTAATCGAGCGTTTTGACCTTCCTTACCGATTGCTAATGATAACTGAAAATCAGGTACAATAACTGTTGCACTCTTTTCATCTTCATTTATCATTACATCTATTACTTCTGCTGGATTTAAGGCATTAGAAACATATTGTTTTGCTTCTTCATCATATTGAACAATGTCTATTTTTTCTCCGTTCAATTGTTCAACAACTGATTGTACACGCATTCCCTGAGGACCAACACATGCTCCTACAGGGTCAATTTTACTATCATATGAATAAACAGCAACCTTAGATCTAAAACCAGCCTCTCTTGCAACCGACCTAATTTCAACAATACCATCAAATATTTCTGGTACTTCTACTTCAAACAACCTTTTTAATAATGCGGGGTGTGTTCTAGATACTAAAATTCTTGGACCTTTGGTAGTAGAAGAAACTTCTACAACATATAACTTTAATCTAGAACCAACCCGATATGTTTCAGTAGGGATTTGTTCCGATACTGGTAACAATGCTTCAGTTTTACCCATATCAATAAGAACATTGTCTTTATGAAATCTTTGAATCGTACCAGTTATTATTTCCCCTTCTTTGCGTTTGTATTCTTCATACATTACATCACGTTCAGCTTCTCTTATCCTCTGCATAACTACTTGTTTTGCAGTTTGGGCAGCAATTCTACCAAAATTTTCAGGAGTAACTTCTACATCTAAATAATCTCCCTCTTCTATAGATGAGTCGATTTCTTTTGCATCATCAATTGATATTTCATAATTAGAATTACTTACTTCTTCAACTATTTTTTTTCTTGAAAACACCATGACCTTACCGTTTTCTTCATTAATTTCAACGGTTACATTTTCCTTCGACCCAAAATCCTTTTTATAGGCGGAAAGCAGTGCAACCTCTATTGCTTCTAATAAAACTTCTTTTGCTATTCCTTTATCTTTTTCAATGTCTTTTAAGGCATTTAAAAAGTCTAGATTCATTTTTTTCCTCCTTTAATTCAACTAGAAATTAAATTCTTTATGTAAATTTGCTTTTGAAATATCAGCAAATTTTAATTTAATCTCTTCTTCAGATTCCTTTAATTTAAGAGTAACTACTTTATCTTCATCTATTCCAATTAATTCCCCTATAAATTCTTTGGAATTATTAATTTTACGATAAGTACTTACCTTAATATTTTCACCGGCAAATCTCTCATAATCACTAATTTTTTTTAAAGGTCTTTCAATACCTGGTGAGGAGACTTCTAAAAAATATTTTTTATCTATTGGATCTTCTTCATCTAATTTCTGACTAATCAATCTGCTTAAATTACTAAGTTGATCTATTGTTAATTCATTGTCTTCATTTTCTACAAAAACTCTTAAAATCCAATCATTACCTTCCTTTATATACTCTATATCAACAAAGTTTAAATTATTTACTTTAACTATAGGTTCTATTAATTTTTTTAAGGTATTTATAGTACTGCTCATCTTTAAAACCTCTCTTTCATATAATTAAAGAGTGGGGCGGCCCCACTCCTTAAAAAATTTCAACATATACCATACTAAAGAGTATCATAAATATTGCTGTTTTTCAAGAGTTCCCAAAAAGAGATAACTGATTTTTTTCTGGTATACCAGTTAATGTACCATGTTCTTTCATCTTCTCAATTACAGTTTTACTTAAACTTGTTCTATTTGTTAAATCTTCAACGGATATAAAATCACCTTTTTGTCTGGCCTCAACAATACTTTCAGCAGCACTTGAACCCAAACCCTCAAGACAGATTAACGGTGGACAAAGCTTTTCTTCTTTTAAAATAAATTGATTCATCTTAGAGTTATACAAATCAACTTTACCAAATTTAATCCCTCTATGCATCGCTTCTATAACAACTTCAAGTATTGTTATTGTCTCTTTGTCTTTTGCTGTTAATTTATCTTGATTTTGTATTTTTACTAGGTGATTTTCAATAAACTCTAATCCTTTATCAACAATTTGAGCATCAAAAGCAGATGACTTTGTAGAAAAATATGTTAGATAAAAAGCTTCAGGGTAATGTACTTTAAAGTAAGCTATACGATAAGCCATCATTACATAAGCTGCTGCATGTGCTTTTGGAAACATATACTTTATCTTTTTACAAGATTTAATATACCAATTAGGCACACTATTTTCTCGCATTTTTCTCTCTTCCTCATCTGTTAGCCCTTTACCTTTTCTTACATGCTCCATGATCCAGAATGCATCTACCGGTTCTAATCCTTTTTGAAGTAAATAATTCATAATATCATCACGTACCGAAATTACTTCAGATAAATTAGCTTTATTATTTTTTATCAACTCTTGAGCATTATTTAACCAAACATCAGTTCCATGAGATAATCCACTTATTCTAACTAGTTCTGCAAAAGTAGATGGCCTTGTATCTAAAAGCATCTGTCTTACAAAACTGGTTCCAAACTCAGGTATTCCATATGTTCCAATCTCTGACTTTATTTCATCCTCACTAACATTTAAACTTTCTGTAGATGAGAAAATTTTCATTGTTTCAGGGTCATCTAAAGGAATACTTTCCGGTTCTACTCCGGTTAAATCTTGCAGCATTCTTAATGATGTGGGATCATCATGACCTAAAAGGTCTAATTTTAAGATTCTTCCACTAATAGAATGATAGTCAAAATGAGTTGTTCTCACTCTTGTATCTTGATCATTTGCAGGATGCTGTATAGGAGTAAAGTCATAGATGTCCATATTTTTTGGAACAACCATTAACCCACCTGGGTGCTGTCCAGTAGTCTTTTTAACTCCAGTACATCCTGACACAAGTCGGTTAACCTCTGCTTTCTTAACATCAATTTCATTATCATCTAAGTAGTTTCTTACAAAACCAAAAGCAGTTCTACTAGCTATTGTAGAAATTGTACCCGCTCTAAAAACATAGTCTCTACCAAAAAACTCTTCAGTAACTTCATGTATTTTATTTTGATATTCACCAGAAAAGTTCAAATCAATATCAGGTACTTTATCTCCCTTAAAACCCATAAATACTTCAAAAGGAATATCAAAACCATCTTTAACATATTCAGCTTTACAGTTTGGACATTTTTTATCTGGTAAATCAACACCTATACTATACTCACTTGAATCAATAAATTCAACATTTTTACAACTTTCACATCTATAGTGTGAAGGTAGAGGGTTTACTTCAGTAATATCAGACATAGTAGCTACAAAAGAAGAACCAACTGAACCCCTTGATCCAACAAGATATCCATCATCTAAAGATCTCTTTACTAATTTATGAGCAATTAGATAAATTACTGAATAACCATTATTTATTATTGAATCCAGTTCTTTTTTTAGTCTTTTTTCAACAAATTCTGGTAATTTATCTCCATATAATTTTTTAGCTTTACCATAACTCATTTCCTTAATTCTTTCATCGGCACCTTCAATCTCTGGAGTAAATAACCCATCAGGTATTGGTTTAATATCTTCTATCATATCATATAATTTATTAGGATTATCTACTACTAACTCATGAGCAGTCTTATCATCAAAGTAATCAAATTCATCAAGCATCTCTTCAGTAGTCCGAAAATATAGGGGAGCTTGATTATCATAATCATTAAAACCTTGACCAGCCTGTAAAATTTTTCTATAAATTTCATCTTTAGGTTCTAAGAAATGAACATCACCTGTAGCAATAACTGGTTTATTATTCTTTTTGCCTAATTTATAAATTTTCTTATTAATTTTTTTTACATCTTCAATATCATCAAGTTGATTATTTAATAAAAATTCATTATTACCTAAGGGCTGAATTTCTAAAAAATCATAAAAATCAACAACCTCTTTTATTTCTCTACTACTTCTATTATTTAAAATATAGTTAAAAAGTTGACCTGATTCACATGCTGAACCAATAAGTAAATTATCGCGATGTGCTAATAGTTCACTTTTTAAAATTCGCGGTTTACGATAAAAATTATCTAAATGAGACTTTGAAACAAGTTTATATATATCTTTTAAGCCATCCTGGTTTTTGGCAAGTATTAAAGCATGGTATGGCCTAGATTTTTTCCAATCAATATTTTTTGTAAGTTCATTTATTTCATCTAAATTACTTATATCAAATTCATCATTTTCATCTAATAGTTTAATTAATAAATGAGCAGTAGCCTTTGAATCATCTAAAGCTCGATGATGATTGTCTAAATTTATATTAAAATGTTTAACCAGGGTTGCTAGTTTGTGATTTTTTAACTTTGGTAACACAGCTCTAGCCAATGTTAAGGTATCAATTAGTGTAATTTCTTTTTTTATCTCAAATTCTTTTAAAGGTTTTCTTATAAAGCTGTAATCAAAGTCCATGTTATGAGCAACTAATGGACAACCATCAATAAAGTCAACAAACTCTTTAAAGACTTCTTTAAACTTAGGTTTATCCTTAACCATTTCGTTGTTTATCCCCGTAATATCAGTGATTTTATTAGATATATTACTATCTGGTTTAATTAGTGATGAAAACTTGTCAATAATTTCTCCATCTTTAATCTTTACAGCTCCAATTTCAATTATCTCATTGCTTAAAGGGTTTAATCCTGTAGTTTCTAAATCAAAAACCACAAATTCAGTATCTTTTATTTTCTTGTCTATTGGATTAACAACGATTGGTTTTCCATTATCTATTAAATATGCTTCAAGTCCAAATATTATATCAACACCATGTTTTTGACCCGCTTTATAAGCATCGGGATAGGACTGAACAACACCATGGTCAGTTATTGCAATTGCCTGATGTCCCCAATCAGAAGCACGTTTGACTGCTTTTGTTACATCAACTGTTGAATCCAAAGCACTCATCTTAGTATGTAGATGAAGTTCAATTCGTTTTTTATCAGCATTATCTTCTCTTAATTTTTTTTCACCAATCTTATTTATGTGGTTGGTCATCATAATAAGATCTTTACTATATCTATCGTATTGAATATCTCCTTTTACTAATACTTCATCATTTTTTGATAGTATAATTTCTTGATTATTTCTTAGAAATGCTTTACATGTTAATGAATCTTTTGAGTTTGTAATGTGGAAAGTATGTAATTTTAAGTTCTTTTTAATCTGTTTAACTTCTTGGTCAAATACATAACCTCCTGTTATCACATCACTTTGTTGTGAGTTAACATTTTCTATATCTATTTTACTACTTTTTCTATAAATATTACTTCCATAAACTATTCTTGATTTATTTTTTTTCTTTTTTTTCTTTTTTTTCTTATTTCTTTTTATCTCTTTATTTAAATCTTCTTTCATCTCTTTATCATCTTTAAAAAAATCACCGTTTTTTATACTTAAAGTAAGTTCACGGTCAAGATAAAAATATATCCTGTTTTTAATAAAGTTTATCACTTTGGAGTTATTCATCTTTTTAGCAGCTAAATTGGTTTCTAAAGATATTATTATACCATCTTCTTCAAAATGCAGTTGTGCTCTTTCAAACCAAGACTTACTATAACTGAATTTATCATTAAATTCCTTTACAAGCTGTGGCCAAATCATTTTCACTTCTTCTTTTGTAGTTAATGCAACTTCACAGCTTATAGCAAAACCAGGTAAGGTATCTTTAATTTTTTGAACAGAAGTATCACTTTCATCTGCTCTATTTAAAATTACTTTACACTGTTTTTTTTCAGAGTCTATTATTATATACTTTATTTTATCTTTAAATTGTTCTCCTGGTTGGATAACTTTTAACACGGAATCCCTCCTAAATCCAACAAATTAATTTACAATGTTATTAAACAAAGACTTCAAAATATCTATATACATTTTGGTTCTCGCCTTAACACCATTGACTAAACCCAATTTTTCTTCTTTCATTACATGGGTTAAATCATACAGGTCGACTTTTTTTACCCGACCTGTATTTTTAAAATGCTTATTTAATGATACTTCAACTCCGAAACCTTTTTTATCTAATTCTTTTACCTTCTTGAGTTCTGAAAGTTTGATAGCTCTTTGGCCGGATAGTCTAGGAGAAACTACCTGAGCTAAATCAGTTAAGTTTCTGCCTTTTTTAAAAATTCCTATGGTCATATCAGCTTCATCTGCTAAAACAGGATTGATTAGCTTATATATATGTTCACTTTTCAAACCAATCAAATCACCATCTAAAAGTAAAATTATATCAGTCTCAAGATTTGTTATACCTTCCTGTAATGCGGCACCTTTACCCTTGTTTTCAGGGAGTCTGATAACCCTCACTCCAAGGTTTTTTGCTACTTGATAAGTATTGTCCTCAGAGCCGTCATCCACTACAATTATTTCTTTAATACGAGGTACTTTTTTTAATACATCAATAATATTTCCAATTGTTTTTTCTTCATTAAAAGCTGGTATTAAAGCTTTAACTGTCATCAGGATAACTCCCCTTTATTTTAATTTTGAAAGAAAATCTGATATCTCATTTTCATAATTATCTAAAGAGATTTCATAATCTTGACCAGTTTGTCTGTTTTTTAATTCTAATACATTATTTTTAAGAGATCTGCTACCTACAGTTATCCTTAATGGAATACCGATTAGGTCAGCATCATTAAACTTAACTCCTGCTCTTTCATTGCGATCATCTAACAAAACTTCAATACCTCTATTCTGTAATGTATTGTATATTTTTTCTGAAGTTTCTTTGACCTCATCATTTTTACCTAATGGTAAAATAATCACTTTATAAGGTGCAATGGCTTTTGGCCAAATTATTCCATAATCATCGTTACTTTGCTCAACGGCTGCAGCTACAATTCTTGTTACACCGATACCATAACTACCCATTACAATATCTTGTTCTTTACCATTTTCATCTAAATAAGTTGCTCCCATACTTTCACTATACTTTGTACCTAGTTTAAAGATATGTCCTACCTCAATTCCTGATTGAATTTCTAAACTCCCTGATTCACAATCAGGACAAATATCTCCAGGTTGTACAGTACGTAAATCTAAAAACTCATCTACTTCAAAGTCTCTTCCGTAATTAACATTGGCAAAATGCTTATCAACTATATTTGCACCACATATTGAATTATTCATATATTTAATTTTGTTATCAGCAAGTAACTTATACTCCTCACTGATATCAACAGGACCTATAAATCCTGGTTTAACACCAAATACTTCAACGATTTCATCTTCTGAAGCTGCTTCTAAATTAGTGGCTTGGAGATAGTTTGTTAATTTCACTTCATTTAACTTATCGTCACCTCTAAGAAGAACAACTACTAACTCATCATTAGCCTTCATAAGCATTGTTTTTATCATTTTAGATCCATCTGTATCTAAAAAGTGTTCTAATCCTTCTATTGTTGTTACATTTGGTGTATCGATAATTTCTTTTTGTTTATGCTTTTTTTCACTAGAGACATCTTTATTTAATGCTGTTGCCAATTCTGTGTTTGCAGCATAATCACAACTATCACAAATAGCTATATTATCTTCCCCTGAATCAGCAATTACCATAAATTCATGAGAGTCTTTTCCACCCATTGCTCCAGTATCAGCCTGGACAACTCTAGTCTCTAGTCCTAAACGGTCAAATATTTTTGTATATGCATCATACATCTCTTGATAGCTTTGATCTAAACCTTCATAATCTACATCCATACTGTAGGCATCTTTCATGATAAATTCGCGGCCTCTCATCAAACCAAATCTCGGTCTAATTTCATCTCTTACTTTAGTTTGAATTTGATATAAGTTTAGAGGTAAATCTTTATATGATCTTACTTCATCTTTTATTAAATTCGTTATAACTTCTTCATGTGTTGGTCCTAAACAGTACTCATGATCTTTTCTATCTTTAAATTTGATCATTAACGGACCAAATTTCTGCCAACGGTTAGATTCTTTCCATATATCAGAAGTCTGCATAACAGGTAACAGTACTTCCTGTGATGAAGTTTTATCCATTTCTTCTCTAACAATATTTTCAATTTTTTTAATAACTTTATAACCCAAGGGTAAATAAGAAAAGATACCGGGAGAAAGTTTCCTCATCATACCTGCTCTTAACATTAGCTGATGACTTGTTATTTCAGCTTCTGCAGGTGTTTCTTTTAAAGTTGGTAAATATAGTTTTGACATTCGCATTCTTACTCACTCCTAATATTTTTTATTTCTTTTATTAAAACATCTATGATTTGATCTTCATTTACTTTTTTTATAACTTTACCTTTTTTAAACAATAATCCTTCGTTTTTGCCACAAGCTATTCCTAGATCAGCTTCTCTTGCTTCACCAGGACCGTTTACTGCACAACCCATGACAGCAACTTCCAGTCCTACTTCAAAATCTTTATTATATTTTTTAATTCTTTTTTTAATCTCTTTAGTTATCTGTTCTAAATCAACTTCAGTTCTGCCACAGGTTGGACAGGATATAATAGAAATACCCCTATTTCTTAGTTTCAAAGCCTTTAATATTTCATAAGCGGTGTGGACTTCTTGAACCGGATCTCCTGTTAATGAAACCCGAACAGTGTCACCATAACCTTTTTCTAAAAGCAGTCCGATCCCAACCGATGATTTTATTATACCTTCTTTTCCACTACCTGATTCTGTTATTCCGATATGAAAAGGATAATCCACTTTTTTACTTAAAAGTTCATGTGCTTTTAAAGTCATTAAAACATCTGTAGACTTCATCGATATAATTATATTATAAAATTCAAACTCTTCTAAGATATCTATATGTTTTAAAACACTTTCAACCATACCTTCAGCTGTAGGTTTGCCGTATTTTTTTAAAAGATCTTTTTCAATAGAACCGGAATTTACACCAATTCTAATCGGAATATCTTTTTGTTTTGCAGCTTTAACTACAACTTCAACTCTATTTTTATCTCCTATATTACCAGGATTTATTCTCAAACCATCTACATCTTGTTCTATTGCCTTTAAAGCCAGCTTATAGTTAAAATGTATATCTGCAATTAATGGTATTTCAATTTGTTCTTTTATTTTAGATAAAGCTAAAGCTGCTTTCATATCAGGAACAGCTACCCTGATAATTTCACAGCCTGCTTTTTGTAATTTTTTTATTTGATTAACTGTACTTTCAACATTATGAGTCTTAGTATTTGTCATTGACTGAACAGATATTGGATAATCACTACCAACACCTATATTATCATAAAATATATTTTTTGTTTTTCTTCTTTGTATCATACAAACTCTCCTTTAAAAGAAGTTCCTTGCTATGTCATTGTATATGATAAATAACATTAATATCATAAGTAATACAAAACCTACTAAGTGTACAAAACCTTCTTTTTTGGGATCTACTGGTTTACCTCTTATTAACTCAATTCCTATAAACAGTATCCTTCCTCCATCTAAGGCAGGTAAAGGCAGTAAATTAATTATACCTAAATTAACAGATATTATCGCTGTCCAGTTCATTACATTTACTATTCCATTACGAGCAGCCTGTCCAATAATTGAGGCTATCATTATAGGGCCTCCAAGACCTTCCATTGAACGATTTGAAAACATCTGAATAAATCCATTAATTGTTAAATAAATAATCTGCCAGGTTTGATCAAATGATCTTTTTATTGACTCAAAGAAACCAATGTTTTCTCTTACAATTTCAGGATAGATCCCTATTATATTTACACCCATCTCTTCATTAAATACCGGTGTTATATTAAAAGTTAAGTTTTCACCATCTCTGTTAATTATTATTTCAAGTGGTTCATTTTCTGAGTTGTGTATAAGACCTGTCATTTCTTGCCAGGTATTTACTTCAGTATTATTAATTTGTACAATTTTATCTCCAGACTTTATACCTGCTTCTATTGCAGGACGACTGGGATCTAGTTCACCAATAACAGGTTGATTTGAAGTATCGATTGGTAAACCTGCAAAACTAAATATTAAAAAGAATATTACAACTGCTAGAAAAAAGTTCATTAATGGCCCCATAAGTATAACTGCAAATCTTTTCCACATTGACTTTTGATGAAAACATCTGCCGTTTTCTTTAGCTTCATTATATATCTTTAAACTTTCTTCATCATCATCTTCATCAGGAACAAACTCTCCTGTCATATTACAAAATCCACCTAATGGTATTGCCCTAATTGAATAAACAGTTTCTCCCCACTTTTTTGATAATAACTTGGGTCCAAAACCTAAAGCAAACTCTTCAACTCTAATATCACTTAACTTTGCAGTTATATGATGACCAAATTCGTGTATAAAAATTAATATTCCCAGTACAACAATGAAACTGAGAATTGTTAAAACCATATTAAACTACCTCCTCTGCAAACCCTCTTGCCCATTTATCAATTTCAAGTATCTGATCTATTGTAGCATCATTTACTGTTTCATGAGACTCTAAAGTGTTTTCAATTATTTCTGGAATCTGTAAAAATTTTATCTCTTTATTTAAAAATCTATGAACTGCAATTTCATTTGCAGCATTTAAAACGACAGGATTACTCCCCCCTGTTTTACCAGCTTCATAAGCCAATTTTAGACATCTAAACTTACTATAATCCGGCTTTAAAAATTCTAATTTGCTTAAGTTTACTAAATCAAGCCTTTGACCAATACCAGTTTCAATATTTGGGTACTGTAATACATATTGAATCGGCATCCTCATATCAGCAACACTCATCTCAGCATAGATTGAATTATCGATTAACTCTATCATTGAATGTATGATACTTTGAGGATGGATAACTACATTAATTTTATCATAATCAGTGTTAAATAACCAATGAGCTTCAATGACTTCTAAACCTTTATTCATCATTGTGGCTGAATCTATAGTTATTTTACTACCCATACTCCAATTAGGATGATTTAAGGCTTCTTTAACAGTTACATCTTTTAGCTGATCAATACTTTTGTTAATAAAAGGACCTCCAGAAGCTGTTAGTAAAATATTTTTTAATTCTTCTTTGGAATGTCCTTTTAATAATCTATAAATTGCGTTGTGTTCACTATCTATGGGTAATAACTTGTCTTCATAATTATTTTCTTCAATTATTTTTTTTACTAAATGACCACCGACAACTAAACTCTCTTTATTTGCTAAACCTAATTTTGTTCCCTTTTTAATTGTGTTAATAGTAGGAATTAAGCCTGAAGCACCTACTAAAGCGTTTATTACTAATTCTATATCATCTAATTTAACTATTTCTTCTAAACTATTTTTACCTGATAATACTTCTATACTATAACTTTTTAGTTTGCTTTTTACTTCATCTGCACTTTTCTTATCAACCATAACAACATACTTTGGTTTATATTTTAATGCTTGTTTAACTATTAAATCAACACTCTTATTTGCAGTTAGAACTTCTATATTCCATTTATCATCAATATAATCTATTACATCTAAAACTTGTGTACCTATTGAACCTGTTGAACCTAATAAAATCAAGTTTTTCATTTAATTGCCTCCTAAATCAAAAATAAAGTTAGATAAAAATATGTAAAAGGTATTGTGAAAAGAAGGCTGTCAAATCTATCTAAAATTCCTCCGTGTCCAGGAATTAAATTACCAGAATCTTTTACTCCACAAGCTCTTTTGATTGCGGATTCAAATAAATCTCCTACTATAGCTATAATAGGTAGTAATATCGCATATAATAACCATAAAAAAGAAAAAGCATCTAAATATAGGGTAATACCCACTACAAAGATAAAAGAAGCTCCTATACCCCCTAATGCACCTTCAATGGTCTTTTTAGGACTTATCCGTGGTGCCATTTTTATAGTTCCATAAGTCTTACCTACAAAATAAGCACCAATATCTGTTATCCAAGTTCCTACTAGTGCAATCCATAATCCAGATTTAAAATCAATGTCTCTTAAATATATAAAATATATAAGACCGAAAACAATATATATAATTGCTAATATGTTTCCAGAAGTAGTCTGGACAATGTTCTCTAAGTTATCACTTTTATAACTATCATAAAAAAATATTAATAAAATCAATATAAAAAGATATTCAACCGGAAAATTAATCCTATAAATCAAATTTAAATATGAGACAAATAAAACCATTAAACTACTGATTAATAAAGCTGGATAATTGTCATAATCAGTCATTTTATTAAATTCTTTTAATCCAACTGCTGTAATTAATGAGATTAATATAAAAAAAGGAAAATGTCCCCAGTTTATTATTAATATAAAAATCAATATTCCAACTATACTGCTAATTACTCTTTTATATAACATAGTTAGTAATCAACTCCATTATCTATTGCTCCAAACTTTCTTTTTCTTTTAGAAAATTCATCTAAAGCTTCTATTAAATCTTCTTCAGAAAAGTCAGGCCAATATTTTTCTGTAAAATATAATTCGGAATAAGCTGATTCCCAGAGTAAGAAATTACTGATTCGTTTTTCCCCTCCGGTTCTTATTATATATTCGATGTTTGAAATATTGGAATTATAGAGATGTTCATTGATTTTATTTTCATCTATTTCATCTATTTTTAAATCTTTAGCTTGTTTAATTTTTTTAACAGCATCAATTATTTCTGCTCTTCCACCATAATTAAAAGCAATGTTTAATTCTAACTTTTTATTATCCTTTGTTAAATTTTCAACCCACTCTATCTTTTCTAATAGTTTTTCATCCAGATTGGTTCTTCTACCAATAATATTGATTTTTATATCCTGTTTATTAAGTTCTTCTGCTTCATTTTCAATCGTTTTTCTAAAAAGTTTCATTAAATATTTAACTTCCTTTGGAGGCCTTTTCCAATTCTCAGTTGAAAAAGCATAAACTGTTAGACTAGGAATATTATTTTTAATAAAAACTTCTACCATATCTTTTAGGGTTTCTACTCCTTGTTTATGACCGTAAGTACGAGGCATATTTCTTTGTTGAGCCCAACGGCCATTACCATCCATAATTATTGCTATATGTGAAGGTATATTCTGCATTTTTGGCCTCCTTTAAATAGTAAATAACCCCTCTATGCTTATAGAGGGGAATTAATTGTAATCTTCATAAGAATATATAATTATATCCTTATCCTCTTTTTTAAAAATTTTTAAAGTTATTTTATTCCCTCTACTCTTATCCCTTCCAGGAGGAGAGTATTCAAAAATATCATAATTGCTGTCTTTATCTAAATCATTAATATACTTACTAGGGTCTTCCAAAAGATATTGATCAATATCTTTCATTATACTTCCATAATTTCTTCTTCTTTTTTCTCTACAATCTCATCTATTTTTTCACAGTAGTCATCGGTTAATTCCTGTAAGTTATCTAATCCTCTATAATAGTTATCTTCAGATATTTCTCCCTCATCTTCAAGTAGTTCAAACTCTTCTTTAACATTATGTCTAATATTTCTAATATTAACTTTACCTTTTTCTGCTTTTTCATGTATAATTTTGACTAATTCTTTTCTTCTTTCTTCAGTTAGTTGTGGAATATTAATTCTAATAACATTACCATCATTATTTGGAGTTAAACCTAAGTTTTCTTTCATGATAGCTTTTTCAATATTTTCTATTGCATTCTTATCCCAGGGTTCAATCACTAACTGTCTAGGTTCAGGAGCAACTACTTTAGCCATTTGCTGGATAGGTGTTGCAGAACCATAATAATTAACAATAATATTTTCTACTAATGAAGGTCTGGCTCTACCAGTTCTAACAGTATTAAAATCCTGTTTTGAATTTTTTAAAGACTTCTTCATTTTCTGTTCAGCTTCATTTGTAAGTTTACCAATCATTTAACTTCCCCCTTATTACAATTATATCTTTTATTTTACTAAAGTTCCAACATGTTCACCAATGATTGCTTTTTCAATATTTTCATAATCTTTAAGTCCAAATACAATCAATGGAATGTTATTATCCATACATAAAGATATCGCTGTTGAATCCATTACTTTAAGTGATTTATTTAATACTTCGATATAGGTTAGTTCATTGTACTTAACTGCATCATCATTTTTCAGTGGGTCATCAGTATATACCCCATCAACATTTTTAGCCATAAGTATTGCCTCAGCAGATATTTCTGCTGCTCTAAGTGCTGCAGTGGTATCAGTTGTGAAAAATGGATTACCTGTCCCTGCTGCAAAGATTACTACTCGACCTTTTTCAAGATGCCTGATAGCTCTTCTTCTTATATATGGTTCAGCAATCTGTCTCATTTCAATTGCAGACTGAACCCTTGTTTCTAATCCATATTTTTCTATGGCATCTTGTAAAGCTAAAGCATTAATTACAGTTGCAAGCATTCCCATGTAATCAGCGGTACCTCGATCCATGCCTTTTGCAGAACCAGCAACACCCCTAAAGATATTACCTCCACCAACTACAATAGCCATCTCAACTTTGGTTTCACTTACAACCTCATTAATCTTTCCAGCTACACTTTGAATTGTGATTGGGTCAATACCATATTCTCTGTCTCCAGCTAATGCAGCACCACTTAATTTAAGCAGTACTCTGGAATATTTTGGTGTTCGAGTCATTACTCTACCTCCAAGAAATATATTCTCGATTTCGTTTAAAAATCCTTTTTTTGTATTAACATTGAAAAAGAGAACACCTAAGGTGCTCTCCTCTAATTACAGTAATTTAGTCATTTTTATTTACTTCAGCCATTACTTCTTCAGCAAAGTTTTCTTGTTTTCTTTCAATTCCTTCACCAATTTCATAACGAACAAACTGCTCAATTGAAATATCAGAATCATCTAATACTTCTTGTACTTTTAAATCAGTATCACGAATGTATTCTTGTTCCAATAAACAAATTTGAGTATAATATTTATTTATCTTACCGTCAACGATCTGATCTAAGATGTGTTCAGGTTTACCTTCATTTTTAAGTTGTTCCATGATAATCTTTCTTTCTTTTTCAATTACTTCACTATCAACATCATCTCTACTTAAAAAGTCAGGGTTGCTTGCTGCTATATGCATTGCAATGTTTTTAGCAGTTTTTAAAGTATCCTCATTTTGTTCACCTTTAAATTCAGCTAAAACTCCAATTTTACCATTTAAGTGAATGTATCCAAATAAGAAGCCATCTGTGTTTATCTTTTTAAATCTTCTTAGATTAATATTTTCACCAATACTTGCAATAGCTTCTTTTACAACTCTCTCAACAGTTTTATTTTCATCTTCAAACCAATTTTCACTGTTTAATTCTTCAACATCTTTAGCATTACTTAACATGATATGCTTTGAAATATTATCAACTAAATTTACAAAGTTATCATTTTTAGCAACAAAGTCTGTTTCACTATTCACTTCTACAATTAGTCCTATATCTCTATCATCATTAATTAATACATTTACGATACCTTCTGCTGCAATACGCCCAGATCTTTTAGCTGCATCTGACATACCTTTTTCTCTCAAATGATCAATAGCAGCTTCTATATCACCATCTGTTTCATTTAATGCATTTTTACAGTCCAGTACTCCTGCACCAGTTCTTTCTCTTAATTCTTTAATATCTTTCATCGATACAGACATTTTATCAACTCCTTTATTTAATAAAAAAGACGTTGAAAAAGGAAGCCCTTTAATCAACGCCTTAAGTAAGTTCTATTGTTCTTCTACAACTTCAAGATCTTCATTTCCTGGTTTATCCTGAACTTGCTCTTTATCAAGCTGCTGTCCCTGTTTACCAGCTAATACAGCGTCAGCTATTATCTTACTTATCAATTTAACTGCTCTTATGGCGTCATCATTACCAGGGATTTCGTAATCTATTAAATCAGGATCACAGTTAGTATCTAAGATAGATACTATAGGTATATCGAGTTTTATTGCTTCTGCTACAGCAATTGACTCTTTTCTGGGATCTGTGATATAAATTACATCTGGTAAGCCACCCATATGGCGGATACCACCCAAGTTTCTAAGCAATTTGTCTCTCTCACGTTCTAATTCAATTACCTCTTTGTTTGGTAATACCTCAAAAAGACCTTCTTCTTCCATCTCTTCGAGTTCATTTAAACGGTCAATTCGCTTACTTATTGTTTGATAGTTAGTTAACATACCACCAAGCCAACGTTGATTTACATAAGGCATTCCACAGCGTTCGGCTTCTTTTTTAATTGTTTCTTGAGCCTGTCTTTTTGTACCAACAAAAAGAACTTTACTACCTTTTGCTGCCTCTTCTCTAACAAATTCGTAAGCTCTATCCATTAATTTAACAGTTTTTTGTAAATCAATGATATAGATACCGTTACGTTCTGTGAAAATGTAATCCTTCATTTTAGGATTCCATCTTCTTGTTTGGTGACCAAAATGGACACCAGCTTCAAGTAACTGTTTCATATTTACTACAGACAATATTGCCACCTCCTCTCTGGTTTTTAAACTTCCATCTGTTTCTTCCCCTGCTAAATTATCGAAGAGGATTAGACCTCGATAACACTACTGTATTTAGTAACAGCACCAGTGGCAGAGTCCACAAGATGTGTTTATTTATTACCATTAGATAGTATAACACATAAACCTATTTTAATCAATTACTTATTTGTAATTTTTTAGCCCAATTTCAACTTTTCTAAGTCTTCAAGCAGATAGTCGTTCAATACTTTAATAAAAGTACCTTTCATACCGAGTGATCTTGATTCAATCACACCTGCGCTTTCAAACTTACGTAAGGCATTTACAATAACAGACCTTGTTATTCCAACTCTATCAGCTATTTTGCTTGCAACTAATAAACCTTCTTTACCATCAAGTTCATCAAAAATGTGTTCGATTGCTTCTAACTCAGAATATGATAGGGTATCAATTGCAATTTGTACAGCAGCTCTTTTACGAGCTTCTTTTTCAATTTCATTGCTTCTTTTTCTTAATATTTCCATACCAACAACTGATGCACCATATTCAGCTAGTACAAGATCTATATCTGTGAACTCTTCACCATAACGAGATAACACTAAAGTACCTAAGCGATCTCCACCACCGATTACAGGTACAATTGTTGTAAGCTTATTTGAGTACATACATTTATTTTCAGGATCAAATACACATACTTTATCTTCCTGTGTTATATTTGCTTTTGTACCATTTACATTCAATAAACTCTCATTATAATCTTCTGGAAATCTGTTATCTTCACAAACAATATCCTCCATAATTTCACATTCGAAATCTTCCATGAATGCATACCCTAAAATTTTACCTTTTTTACTTGCAATGTATACATTACTCTCTATTGTTTCTGATAATACAGGAGCCATTTTTTCAAAATCTACAGGTTGGCCACCTGATCTTTGTAGAAGTCTATTTATTTTTCTACTTTTTTGTAATAAATCACCCATCTAATCTACCTCCGTTTATTTGTTTTTTTAAGTTATAAGATATATTTACTTAAATCCTTGTCTTTTACAACTTTTGCTAGTTGTTCATTTACATATTCAACATCTATTTCGACTTCAGTATTTTCAATATTATCCGGAGCATTATATGATAGTTTTTCTAAAAGTTTTTCCATTATAGTATGAAGTCTTCTTGCTCCAATATTTTCTGTTTGTTCATTCACTTCATATGCAAACTCAGCAAGTTCTCTAATTGCGTCATCAGTGAATGTAATATTTAAACCTTCAGTTTCTAATAATGCAGTATATTGTTTTGTTAATGCATTTCTTGGTTGTAATAATATTTGTTCAAAGTCATCTACTGAAAGACTATTTAGTTCCACCCTTAATGGAAATCTCCCCTGTAATTCAGGAATTAAATCCGAGGGTTTTGACATATGAAATGCGCCTGCAGCTATAAATAAAATGTGGTCTGTTTTCACAGCCCCATGTTTTGTATTTATTGTAGAACCTTCAACTATCGGTAAAATATCTCTTTGTACTCCTTCTCTTGAAACATCTGGTCCAGAACCTTTATTATTTCCAGCAATCTTATCAATCTCATCTAAAAATATTATTCCTTCATTTTCTACAAGATCAATAGCTTCAGACTTAACTTCATCATGATCAATTAATCTTTTAGCTTCTTCATCTTTTAAGATATCAATAGCTTCTTTTATTTTAACTTTTCTTGTTTTTTTCTTTTTAGGAAACATATCTCCTAACATATCCTGAAAATTAATTCCCATTTCTTCTACACCTTGACCTGTAAAAAGCTCTAACATTTGTGGAGAATCTTTTTCAATAGATATTTCAATCTTTCTATCGTCTAACTCCCCTTCATTTAATTTCTCTAATAGTTTTTCACGTCTTCTTTGAATTCTTTGATAACTCTCAGAATTATCTTCTTTTTCTTCTTCATCTGAAAGAAATGCAAAAGGACTTTTTTTCTTGTTTTCACCAGGCATTGGTAAAAGATTATTAATAATTCTTTCCTTTGCCGCCTGTAAAGCATCTTTTTGTACCTCTTCCATTTTCTTTTCTTTAACCATTCTAATTGCACTTTCAATTAAATCCCTAACCATTGATTCAACATCACGGCCTACATAACCAACTTCAGTAAACTTTGTTACTTCAACTTTAATGAATGGAGAATCTGCAATATTAGCTAATCTTCTAGCTATCTCTGTTTTACCCACTCCAGTAGGTCCGATCATTAGTATGTTTTTTGGAATAATTTCTTCTTGTAAATCTGCATCAACTAATTTACGACGATATCTGTTTCTTAATGCAATTGCAACAGATTTTTTAGCATCATTTTGTCCTATTATATATTGGTCAAGTTTTTCAACTATTTGACTTGGTGTTAACTCCATAAACAACCTCCTATCAACTTATAGTTCTTCTATATTAATATTATCATTTGTGTATATACATATATCAGCAGCAATTTTTAATGCTTTTTGAGCAATATCTTTTGCAGTTAAATCTTTATTACAATCAATTAATGCTCTGGCAGCCGCTTTAGCATATGGTCCACCAGAACCTATGGTTAATACCTCGTCATCAGGCTCAATTACATCTCCTGTACCAGATATTAAAAGTAATTTGTTTTTATCTGCAACAATAAGTAATGCCTCTAATTTTCTCAGCATCTTATCAGTGCGCCACTCTTTTGCAAGTTCAACAGCAGCACGTTCTAAATTGCCATGATACTCTTCTAATTTTCCTTCAAACTTTTCAAATAATGTGAAAGCATCAGCTGAAGTTCCAGCAAAGCCTGCAAGAACTTGGTCATCATATAATCTTCTAACTTTTCGGGCAGTACCTTTCATAATGGTATCACCCATTGTAACCTGACCATCTCCCGCTAATGCTACATGATTATTATATTTAACAGCAACTATTGTAGTTGCCTTTATTTTCTCCATTAGATAGACCTCCTAAATATTTGTGAAATTTTAAATCTTTTGATGAATTCAGTTTAACACAAATTTTTAATTTGTGTTAAATAGCCTATTATTTTTTAACCGTATGTTTACATTCTTTGTTAGTACATTTATAATATGCACCTTGTTTTTTACTATATTTTTCTACCATCATACTTCCACATTCAGGACAATCTTTATCAGTAGGCTTACTCCATGAAACAAAATCACAGTCTGGATAGTTACTACATCCATAAAATGTTCTACCCTTTTTAGACTTCCTTTTAATAATTTCACCATCTTCACATTTCGGACAGTCTATACCTATTTTTTCTAAATATGGTTTAGTGTTTTTACATTCAGGAAAACCAGTACAAGCTAAGAATTTACCGTATCTTCCATGTTTGATTACCATTGGACGTCCACATTTATCACATTTGATATCTGTTTCAATATCCATATTGACCTTTTTCATATTTTTTTTCGCATCTTTTAATCTTTTATCAAAATCTGAATAAAAATCTTTTAATATTTGCTGCCATTTTTCCTTACCTTCTTCGATTTCATCTAATCTTTTTTCTAACTGAGCTGTAAATTCAGTGTCTGTAACATCTGGAAAATATTCAGTTAATAGCTCATTTACAGTTTTCCCTAAATCAGTAGGTATAAAGTACTTACCTTTTTTGTCTACATAGTTTCTTGATACAATTTTTGAAAGAGTAGGTGCATAAGTACTCGGTCTCCCTATTCCTTCTTCCTCCATTGTTTTTACTAAAGAAGCTTCAGTAAATCTTGGAGGTGGATTTGTAAAGTGCTGTTCAGGATTAATTTCTTCGGCTTTTATTGTATCTCCCTCGTCAACAGCTGGTATTTGATCGTCATTATTATCTTTATCAAACAGTTTTAAAAATCCATCAAATATTAATTTGGATCCATTATACCTAAAATTATATTCACCATTTAATATATCTATTGTATATGTTTCATATATAGCTGGTTTCATTTGACTTCCAACAAACTGATTCCAAATTAAAGTATATAGTGATTTTTGATCCCTTGTTAAATATTTGGAAATTTCATCTGGAGACCTAAAAGCAGAAGTAGGACGAATTGCTTCGTGAGCATCCTGAGTATTACTGCCCTTTTTAGCATAAGTTTTTCCCTTTTGATAATACTTATCTCCAAAATTATCTTTTATATAGTTTTCAGCTTCATTTCTAGCTTCATTAGAAAGTCTTGTGCTGTCTGTTCTAATGTAACTAATAAGACCGACTGTACCTTCACTACCTATATCAATACCTTCATAAAGTTGTTGGGCAATGAACATAGTTTTCTTTGCAGAAAAATTTATTGCTGATGATGCCCTTTGTTGTAATGTTGAGGTAGTAAATGGTGGATAAGGATTTCTTCTTCTTTTTTTAATCTTTATTTCATCAATTATATATTTATTATCATTAAGTTTAGATAAAACTTGATCAACTTCTTTTTGGCTTCCCAATTTAAAATCATCACTATCTATTTTAAAGAGGTCTGCTTCAAAATTAGTTTTACCATCAGAAAATACTGCAGTAATTGACCAGTACTCTTCTGGTTCAAATTTATCTATTTCTTCTTCTCTTTCACAAATTATTTTAACCGCTACTGATTGAACTCTTCCTGCGCTAAGACCTTTTCTAACCTTTTTCCAGAGTAGTGGACTTAACTTATAACCCACTAGGCGATCTAAGAGACGTCTAGCCTGTTGTGAATCAACAAGGTTTTGATTAATCTCTCTTGGATTTTTTATTGCCTTAGTAATTGCAGTTTTAGTTATTTCATTAAACTCAATTCTGTTCTTTTCTTCATCTAACTTTAAAGCCCTTGATAGATGCCAGGAAATAGCCTCTCCTTCTCTATCAGGGTCAGTAGCTAAATATATATTATCGCTTTTCTTTTTTGCTTTTCTAAGTTTTTTTAATATTTTACCTTTACCTCTAATGGTAATATAGTTTGGTTTGAAATTATCTTCTATATCTATACCCATCTTACTTTTAGGTAAATCTACTACATGTCCCATTGAAGCTTCGACATCGAAATTTTTACCTAAAAACTTCTTGATAGTTTTTGCTTTTGCTGGTGACTCTACTATTACAAGATTCTTTTTAGACATTATCTAACTGACCTCCAAAATTATTTAGTTTATATATTTAAAATCTTTTGATAATTTAGTTGAAAATTCCCTAAAGTGATTAGAAATATATTTAATCCTTTTTTCATCTTCAACAACATTTTCAATTAAATCCCAAAAACTAAAATCTTTGTTATTATTATAATATACATTTTGTATTATTTTATTTATTACAGTTTCAGTTTCTTTTATAGTAATAACATTCAATAATAATAGTCTTTTAATTAAACCTCTGTATTCTTTGGGAAGATACATTTTTTCTTGAACTGTAAATACACGATTTAAAAACTTTCTTTTAGATAACCCTTCTACATTTTCACCCTCTATAATTTCAGGTTTTTCAAAAATTAATTGAAAAGCTTCATCGATATCATCTAAATCATAACCCATATCAACAAGATCATCAATTAAATCTTTTTGATCAACAACATCATCTCCACTATCTAATAACTCTTCGATTAAATAGTTTAATATATCAAATATTTTTTCTCTCATTATATGTCTGCAGGTAAACCCTGCTAATACCTCCTCAAATTGAAATGCTTTTTTGTACAACTATTATAATATTATAGATGTTTTATTTTTGTTTGTAAAGGATTTTTCGGTATCTAAGCTTGATTTTATGTTAATTTATAATAAAAATCAACCCAATTTAGAGACTTTCTTTAGGTATTTATCCATATTAAACTTTCTATCTAAACCATTTTTATTCATATATCTAACTTTTCCAAATATTTTTCTTTCTTTCCAGGCACGATCATGTTTTCCAAATATCCAGGCCACACCTGTATAACCATTTGGATCTCTTCCATCTAACAAATACTTATTATTTAAATATAATGCTATATCAAAGGCTTTTTGTGGATTATTTGTCCACTCAAGAATTTTTTTACCCCAATACATCCTCATATAGCCATTCATATATCCACTCAATACCATTTCTTTTTGAGCTGTATTCCAATATTCATCATGAGTTTCATAGTTTTCTAAATCTTTAAGAGAATAATTGAACTCTCTTTTGTCCTCGATATGTTCCATTAAAGACTTATATGCCCAATCAGGTAAAATGTTTTTTAAAGAGTTATCATAATTTTTATTATAATATATGAAATTAAAACTCAGTTCCCTTCTTACTACCAATTGTTCTATAAAACTATCAGCTTTAATTTTGCTTTTCTTTATTCTTTTGTAAATATAATGAGGAGATATTTGACCAAAGTGTAAATACGGACTTAATTTTGATGTACAGTCTTGATCAGGATTACTACCATATTCTTCATATTTAATTAATTTATTATTCATAAAATATTCAAGCCTTTTAACAGCTTCACTTCGACCACCAGTAAAAAATTTACTTGGTTTTGCAGATATGTCTATATCTAAATTATTAATAACTTTATCAATATTGTCAAGTTTTACTCCCTCAAAATTTAATTCAACCGACTTATTTTCTAATTTATAATTGTTATTACAAACATCTATAAATCTATCTATTTTATTCATAACTTTCTTCCTAATCGTATATGCAGCATACTCTTCTTTATCTGATACAATATCTACTGGAACTATGGTATTTGTATTAACCATTAAAAATCTACAGTCAATAAGCTCAGCTATCTTTTTTTTCCACTCTCTTATTACTTTAAGATAACCTCGGTCAGTTACTAACATTACAGCCTTTTTACTTAATGCAGTAATATTTTTTGTGACATCACCTGTTTTTATTATAAATTTAATATCTTTATTTTTTAACTTTTCTTCTACTTCTTTTAGTCCTTCTAACATAAAATAATAGTGACGATAATTTGCATCAGGAAAATTATCAGTTAAATTAAAAAACACAAACAATGGCACTTCTATTTCATTTGCTTTTTGTATCGCATAATTTAAAGCCGGGTTATTTTCTACTCTTTGAGCAGCTTGCATCCAATAGACAATATATTTGTTTTTTTTAATTTTTCCTTCTCTGATAATTTTTATATTATCTTTAATCATTATAAACCATCCCTAAAGTTGTTTTAATTTTAAAAAGCCCCCTCTCGGGGGCTTTGGAAATTATTTATTTATAGATTTAAATCTTCAATTATCTCCTGTAAGTTAGGTTTACCAATTTCTTGTAACTCATATCTAACTCTTGTATGAGGTTTATCAATATCTATAATTTTGGTCAAGTCAATTGGTGTACCAATTACTACTGCTTCAGCATCAGAATTATTGATAGTTTCTTCTAAGTCTTTCATTTGTTTTTTACCATATCCCATTGCTGGCAAAATATCAGAAAGATGGTCATACTTAGCAAAAGTTTCTTTTAGTGATCCCACAGCAAATGGTCTAGGATCTATTAACTCTTTAGCACCAAACTTACGAGCAGCAATAGCTCCTGCACCGTATTTCATGTTACCATGAGTCAGTGTAGGACCATCTTCAACAACTAATACTCTTTTATTTTTTATTATTTCTGGATTTTCAACAAAAATTGGAGAAGCAGCGTCTACAATTGTAGCTTCAGGATTTGTTTTTTGAATATTGCTTCTAACTTTTTCTATATTTTCAGGATTAGCGGTCGAAACCTTATTAATCAAAGCAACATCTGCTAATCTTAAGTTGATCTCTCCAGGATAATATTCTAGTTCATGTCCTGGTCTATGAGGATCTACTAATGTAATCATCAAGTCTGGTTTATAAAATGGCATATCGTTATTTCCACCATCCCATAAGATTACATCTGCTTCTTTTTCAGCTTCTCTTAATATTTTTTCATAGTCTACGCCTGCATAAAGAATATTCCCGCGTTCAATGTGTGGTTCATATTCTTCCATTTCTTCAATTGTACAGTTGTTCTTTTCCATATCTTCATAGTTTTCATAACGCTGTACTGACTGTGCAACTAAGTCTCCATATGGCATTGGATGTCTAATTACAACAACTTTTTTACCCATTGCATTTAAGATATCTGAGACTCTCCTGGTTGTTTGACTTTTACCAACACCTGTTCTAACAGCACAAACAGCTATTACTGGAACATCAGATTCAAGCATGGTAGAATTTTTACCCATCATTTTAAAGTCAGCTCCAGCAGCCATTACTTGAGAACCTTTACTCATTAAATATTGATAATTTACATCACTGTAGGCAAAGACTACCTCATCAATATTTTTTTCTTTAATTATTTCATCGAGATTATCTTCAGGAAAAATTGGTATTCCTTCTGGATAGTTTTCTCCTGCTAATTCTGCTGGATACTTACGTCCTTCAATATCAGGTATCTGAGTTGCTGTAAAAGCTACAACCTCATAATCATCATTACCTCTAAAAAATGTGTTGAAATTATGAAAGTCCCTTCCTGCTGCACCCATTATTAAAACTCTTCTTTTCATCAAATTTCCTCCTTATTAGAAATTTTATACAATTATTAATAAATATACGACTTAGTATATATATTAAATATTAAGATATGAAATCCTTCTTTAATTAACTAAATATTTTAATAATTTGTATCATTTAAAAAATATATACCTAAAGTTCCTGGACCAGAATGAGCTCCAATTACTGAACCAATCATATTTATTATATATCCTTTAGGCTTGAATTTGTTTTGAATCATCTGTTTTAACTTTTTAGCACCTTCTAAGTCATCTCCATGGCTAATACCTATAATCTGTTGATCTAAATTATTACCTCTCTCTTCCATAATTTCAATTATTCTATCTAAAACTTTATTTCTTCCCCTTTTTTCTTCGAGAGGTTCTAACTTACCATCTTGAACATCTAAGATTGGTTTTATATTAAGTAGACCACCTACAAAAGCGGCAGTTCTGCTCACTCTGCCACCTCTTCTTAAATATTTAAGATTATCCACTGTAAATATATGTTCCATGTGTTCTTTATCATGTTCAATTACATTAAGTATCTCTTCTTTTGATTTACCTTCTTGAGCCATTTTTGCTGCTTTATAGACTATAAGTCCATAGCCTAATGAAGCACATCTTGAATCTATAATATCAAGATCAAAATCACCATATTCTTCGTCTATTTTATTTTTCACAACCACTGACGATTGATAAGTACCTGATAATTCTGATGAGAATGCAATATAGATGGCTTCTTCATTATCTTCAGCTAAATTTTTAAATATTTTTTCGAAATAATTTGGTGGTACTTGTGCTGTTTTGTAGACTTTTCCATCTCTCATTCCATCATAAATTATTTTAGGATCATCATTTTTTTCCGCTTGGTCTTCATGACCTTCAGGATATACTAACAATGGTGCTGTAATAATCTCATAGTTTTTTATCATCTCTTCAGGAAGATCACAAGCAGTATCAGCAATAATTTTAACAGACATAAAAAAACCCCTTTCAGGTAACATAATTTTTTTTGTTATATTTCTAAATATTAATTTAAGGAAAATAAAATGAATACCTTTATTATTTATAGATTAAACTTAAGATAAATAATAAAATTCATTTCTTGGTTCACGAAGCATTAAATCATCAACTGCCTGATGCGGATTCTTATTTTTATACAATACTTTATATACTTCTTCAGTGATTGGCATCTCTAAATCTGGATGTTTCTGTAAATACTTATATAAAGCTTTTGCAGTTTTAGCACCCTCAACCACTTGATTCACAATTTGTTTTGCTTCATCAAAACTTTTATTTTGTCCTATTAAGATTCCAAACCTTCTATTCCTACTATGATCAGAATTACAGGTTACCACTAGATCTCCTAACCCTGCTAATCCATTATAAGTCTCACGATTTGTATTAAGGTATAGACCAAACTTGACTATTTCGGCAAGCCCTCTGGTAATTAAGGCAGCCTTTGTATTATCACCATAACCTACACCATCAGTTACACCTGAAGCTACAGCAATAATGTTTTTTACCGCTCCAGCTATCTCGACACCCCTAACATCCTTAATTGTATATATTCTAAATTTAGAAGTCATTAACATCTCTTGATATTTTTCAGCCAGCTTTTTATTGTTAGATGCAATTACTATTGCTGTTGGTATATCTTTTATAACTTCCTCTGCATGAGTGGGTCCGGAAAAAACTAAAATATTTCCTGAAAAATATTCCCCTATTATTTCTGAATTTGTCATAAAAGTATCGATTTCAATTCCTTTAGCTGTAGAAATTATTGTATGAGTATCAGTAATTTTATCTTCCATCTTTTTCATTACAGATCTAGTTGCTGCCGTAGGGACTGAAAGAATAATATCCTTAGAAAAGTTAATTATTTTATCTAGATCATTAGTAGCTTTAATATTTTTATTTAACTTAATATTATTAAAGTATTTACTGTTTACATTCTTATTATTAATACTTTTCACTACATTATTATTTCTTGCATAAATTAATACTTCTTTGATATTATTAGAAGCAACTTGGGCTAAAGCAGTTCCCCAACTACCTCCACCTATTATAGATATTTTTTCATCCATTACTATTCATCCTTCCCTGACTACCAACTCATCTTGTTTTCATTTCCATTTATTAATCTTTTTATATTAGAACGATGACTAAATATTATTAATAGTCCAATTAATATTCCAAAAGTAATATATGAGCTTTCTGTGCTATAAAAAATAATTATACTTATTGGTATTGAAACTGCACCTAATAATGAACCTGTTGATACAATTTTAGTTGTAAAAATCATTATAACCCAAACTACAAAAAATACTAATAATGATAATGGGAAAAGATTAAGCAGTATTCCTACACTAGTTGCTACTCCTTTCCCACCATTAAAAGATAAAAATACTGACCAGTTATGTCCAATTATAGCTAAAATAGCTGCTGCAAAGATAAATATAAATGCATTATCAGGCAGAAGTAGGCTTTTGGCAATTAATACTGCTAAAAATCCTTTAGCAATATCTAATAAGGCAACAATTACACCTACTTTATATCCAGCAACTCTAGCTACATTTGTTGCTCCAACATTTCCACTACCATGTTTTCTAATATCTTTTTTAGTAAATATTTTTCCAAAAATATAACCATTAGGTATAGCACCTAGTAAATAGGAAAAAATTAAAACCAATATCAATTTCATATATACTTAACTCCTTTGTTTAATTTTCATAACAATTGGACTTCCTATAAACCCAAAGTTTTCACGTATTGAGTTTTCTAGATATCTTTGATATGCAAAATGCATCAGATCAGGATTATTTACAAAAAATACAAATGTTGGTGGTTTAACTCCAACTTGACTACAATAATATATTTTTAACCGTTTACCCTTCTTAGTAGGTGGTTCTCTAAGTTGTATAGCATCTGTAATTACTTCATTTAATAAACCAGTTTTAATTCTCTTAGAATTTTGGTCAACACTGTATTCTAACAGTTCTAATACTTCATCTACTCTTTTTCCATCTATTGCTGATATAAAACTAACCGGCACATAGCTTAAAAACTTTAGATTATAATAAACCTCATCTCTATAACTAGCCATTTCATCCGAATCAGCATTTATCAAATCCCATTTATTTATTGCTATTACCATAGCTTTACCAGCATTATGTGCATATCCTGATATTTTTTTATCCTGTTCAGTAACACCCTCTTGAGCATCAATCATCATTAGAACACCATCTGATCTTTCAATAGCTCTGATAGCTCTAATATTACTATAATATTCAATATCATCATTAACTCTAGCTTTTCTTCTTAATCCTGCTGTATCAATAAAATTGTACTTTATATCATTAAATTCAATTACAGTGTCTATTGCATCTCTTGTAGTTCCTGGAATATTACTGACTATTACTCTTTCATGTCCTACTAAGTAATTAATTAATGAAGATTTCCCTACATTAGGTTTGCCCACAACTGCTATATTAATTACATCTTCTTTTTCTTCTGTTGTAATACCTTCCTCAAATTCTTCTATTACATGATCCAATAAATCTCCTAAATTTTTCCCATGTTCAGCAGAAATTGGAACTACTATTTCAAATCCTAAAGAATAGAATTCCCATACATTTTCCTGCATTGTATTAAAATCCTCAATCTTATTTACTACAACAAAGACTTTTTTATTTGATTTTCTAAGGATCTGTGCTACTTTTTCATCAAGAGCAGTTAAACCTGCACGACCATCTACTACAAATAGGATATAATCTGCTTCTTCAATTGCAAGTTCAGACTGTCTTTTAACCATTGATTTTATTTCTTCATTGTTACTTACTTCGATACCACCAGTATCTATTAATTTAAACTTATGGTCTAACCATTCAGCATCTGCATAAATTCTATCACGAGTTATGCTGGGTTCGTCTTCTACAATAGATATCCTTGTTCCAGCCAATCTATTAAATAGAGTTGACTTACCTACATTTGGTCGACCTACTATTGCTACTGTTGGTTTTGACATCTCCTAACACCTCCAATATATCTTTTATATTATTACATAAATATATGTTCTTATTTTTATTTCTTTGTTCAAAGTTATCTATACTAACCTCATCAATAAAGTTATTGTTATCATTTAAAACTATATCAGGAAGCAAAATATTTTTATTTTCTATATTATTTATACTTTCTTCAATATCCTGTGCTGTTAAAAGACCTGTTACAGTTACAGTTTCTCCAAAAAAATAATTTTTTACTACCTCAATTTTAATTTTAACTTTATCTTGGCTTTTATTTATATCATCAATAACAGGTTTAATAGCTTTTTCACCTAAGACTGATGTAATAATGTGAAACGTTTTTTTAAGATTATTATTAATTAAATCAATATACTTATTTTTAATCTTATCATATTTATCCCTAAAGATTCTAGTAAGACCGACTCCATTTTCTAACTGAGGAAAATCATTATAGTGATTATAATCCGGGATATCTGTATCACTCATTAAGTAAAATTCATCAGAAGCATAAAGAAAGTTTTTATTAAACTTATCTTTTAGTACTTTCTGCCATTTTTGTGTTTGTTTTAAAACCTGTATTGATTCTGTTTTATTAAATGTTCTAAGATTATTTTTTTGATATTTCGTTAAACCAACTGGTACAACGGCTATCGATAAAAGATTTGGATAAAATTTACTTAAATCTTTAATTGACTTATTTAACTTTTCTCCATCATTTATTTCAGGACACAGTACTAGTTGAGTGTTGAAATCTATATTATTAGAAGCTAAAAAATCAAGTTGTTCTATAATTTTAGCAGCATTTGGATTTTTCATCATATATGTTCTCAACTGAGGATCAGTTGTATGTACTGAAATATTTAATGGACTTAAATTATAATTTGCAATTCTATTAAAATCATCTTTATCTAAATTAGTCAAAGTAATATAGCTGCCTTGTAAAAAGGAAAATCTATAATCATCGTCTTTTATATTTAATGTATTTCTTAAATTTGGTGGTTCTTGGTCAACAAAACAAAATATACATTTATTTTTACATTTATTCAAACCATCATATACTATGTCTTCAAATTCTATTCCTAGTTCTTTATCATAACTTCGTGTGACATCATATTCAATAATATTTCCATTTTTCTTTTCAATTTTAAGAATGAAGTTAAAATCTGCAATTAGATAATTGTATTCTATATAATCTTTAATTTTATTACCATCAATTGAAATTACTTTATCACCAACTTCAATTCCTAACTCATTTGCTGTACTATTTGGTTTTATATTTTTTATCTTAATCATAAAACTTCCTCCTACTATATAAAAATAATAACATATCTTCAAAGTCATAGCAATTATGACAATTTATACATAAATAAAGACCTTACTATCCTAAAGTTGAATAGTAAGGTCTTAAACTTCAATATTCTATTCAGAATTACTCATCTTTGTCAAATATATCTCCTACTAATTCTTGAATAGTTGCTCCAGAAGGTTGATTATCTTCTTTTTGTTTGTTTTGTTTATTACTAGATTTTGATTTAGAAGATTTGGAAGTTTTAGAACCATTTTTATTTGATTTAACTTCTTTACTTTCTAATTCTTTTAAACTTAAACCTATTCTTTTTTGTTCAGGGTCTATGTTAATAATTTGTGCCATTCTCTCTTCGCCCTCGGTTACAACTTCTCCAGGTTTTTCAACATGTTTTTGAGATAGTTGAGAGATATGGATTAATCCTTCAATCCCATCTGCAACTTCCATAAAAGCACCAAAATCAACAATTTTAGTAATTTTACCTTTGATTTTTTCACCTTCATAGTGCTTTCTTGCAAATTCTTCCCAAGGATCTGGTAAAAGTTGTTTTAAGCCCAGAGAAATTCTTTCGTCTTCTTTATTAACTCCAAGAACTTTAACTTCAACTTCTTCTCCTTCAGTTAGAACTTCAGAAGGACTATCAATTCTACCCCAAGACATTTCTGAAATGTGAAGTAAACCTTCAATTCCTCCTAGATCGATAAAGGCACCGAAATCAACCAATTTGGTTACTTTACCTTTTACAGTTTCTCCTTCTTCTAGATTTTCAAGAGTTTCTTCCTTTTTGCCTGCTCTTTCTGCTTCAATTACTTTTTTAGCAGAAAGCACTACATTGTTTTTATCTCTTTCAACTTCTATAATTTTGAGTCTAAGAGTTTCATTTACATAATCACTTAAGTTTTCAACATATCCAACAGCTACATGTGATGCAGGTATAAATCCACGAACTCCAACATCCACAACTAAGCCGCCTTTAACTTCTTTTGTTACCTCTGCTTCAATTATTTCACCATTTTCATGTGCCTCAATTATTTTTTCCCAAGCTTTTTCATAATCAGCCTTCTTTTTAGATAAAATCATATTACCTTCTTCATTTTCTAGTGTTAATATGATTACTTCTATTTCTTGGTCCTCTTGAACTAAATTACGAGGATCATCTACTTTACGGTGATTAAGTTCTTCTTTTGGTATAAAACCATCAGTTTTATATCCAACATCAACATAAACACCAGCATCATTTATTTCAACAACTGTACCTGTAACTTTTTGACCTTTTTTAAGATCAGCGATATCATTATCACTGTAATTGAATTCTTTAGATTCAGATTCTTCTGTTTTATCTTCCTTAGCTTCTTCTTCAGTAGTTTCCTCAGTTTCTTCTACTGGTTCTTTTTCAGCAGTTTCTTCTTCAGTTGTTTCCTCAGTTTCTTTTACTGGTTCTTCTTTAGTTTCTTCCTCGGTGGTTTCCTCAGATTCTTCTACTGGTTCTTCTTTAGTTTCTTCAACCGCTTCTTCTTGGGTAGTTTCTAATTCTTTTTCCTCTGTCTTTTCTACCTCTTTAACCTCATTTGTTTCTTGTACTTCCTCTTCACTTGTGTTAACCTCTTTTTTCTCTTCAGACATAATTTCCAAGACCTCCTTGATTATCCAGTCAGGGGTCGAAGCCCCTGCGGTAATTCCAATTTTATTTATGTTTTTAATTTTATCCCAGTTGATTTCATCAACTGTTTCTATATGAAAAGTTGGTGTATTTGTATTGGCACTTATTTCGGCTAATCTTTGAGTATTAGCACTATTATGACCACCAATTACAAACATTACATCAACCTTTTTTGCTAATCTTTTTGCAGCAGCTTGTCTATTACCGGTTGTATTACAAATTGTATTAAATACTTTCAATTCTTTAACCTTTGGTAATAGATAGTTTGTAACTTTAAAATATTCTTCATAAGACTTTGTAGTTTGTGCAACAATACCTACTTTGTCTTTAAGAGTAATATTTTTTAAATCTTCAACATTTTCTATAATATAACCTCTATCAACCGTGTATCCATATATTCCCAAAACTTCAGGATGATTTTTATCTCCAAAGATAAAGGTCTGATAATCAGTTTCAACCAGTTTTTTTGCATATTTATGAGCATTTTTAACAAAAGGACATGTCGCATCTATTATATCTAGGCCTTTTTGTTGAGCCTTTTTAAGTATTTTAGGCTCCACTCCATGGGTTCTTATAATTAATATCCCATCTTCTTTGATATCATCTATACTTTCGGCAAGGTTAACTCCCTTTTTAGAGAGTTCTTCAACTACTTGCGGATTATGTATCAGAGGGCCTAATGTATATACTTTTTTATCTGTATCAGCAACAGCATCCCTTACAATATCAATTGCTCTTTTTACTCCAAAGCAAAAACCAGCCTCATCCGCAGTTATAATCTCCAGCACCTTCACCTCCTTCCAAAACAACCAAACAAGACCTGTCCAACAACTTCCTAACCTTTGTAACAATAGTTATAATAAATACTCTATTAATACTTGCTCATAGGTATTATTAAAATAACATATTTTTTGTTAAAAGGCAAATATTTAATTCAGAGTTTTAAGTTCTTTACCAATTTTTACCATTATTAACTGGCCTACTTCATCCTTTTGATCCCTATTTAACTTTTTATCATAATACTCATCAAGTAAAAATGGTTTACCAATAGCAACTTGAAGAGATTTGTTTTTATCATCAGAATGTTTAATCGACACAGGTAAAATTGGACTTTTACTCATCAAAGCTATTAGTGTGACTCCTGGTTTTGCTTCTCCTAATTCACCAGATTTTATTCTAGTTCCTTCAGGAAACATACATAAAGTCTGATCATTATTTAGAATATTTAATGAATTTCTTATAGCACTTTTATCCGGTACACCTCTTTTTACAGGAAAGGTACCCATCTTTTTTAAAATATAACCAAACCATTTTTTTTCAAATAGTTCTGTTTTTGCCATAAAATGGAGTTGTCTTTTCACAGCAGCTCCTACAATTGGAGGATCTAAATAACTGACATGATTTGATACTACTATTAACGGACCATATTTAGGTACATTATCCTTACCTTTGACTTCAAATTTGTGCACTACTTTTAAATACAAATTGATCAGATAATAACTTACCCAGTAAATTATTTTACCCATATTATTGCTCCCCTTTGATGTAACTTAGAAGTTTTTGTAATACTTCCTTTTTACTTAACATTGTTGTATCAACAACAATAGAATCATCTGCTTTTTTTAATGGAGAATATTTTCGATTAGAATCAATTTTATCTCGCTTTACTATCTCATTTTTTACTTCCTCTAAACTTTTTTTAGTTACTCCTCTGTCTAGTATATCTTGATATCTTCTTTTTGCTCTTTCTTTAACAGTTGCAGTTATATAAAACTTATAATCAGAATTTGGTAAAACTCTTGTACCAATATCCCTACCATCCATAACAATATCTTTAGAATTTGCAATTTTTCTTTGTTTTTTTACTAATTCATCTCTTACACCTTTTATCTGAGCAACTGTAGAAACATTTTTATCTACAACCTCAGATCTTATTTGATCAGATATATCTTTATTATCAATAAATATTTTAAACTCATTATTACTATAATCAATATCTATATCAGTTCTTTTTGTAAGTTTTATGATTTTATTATTATCTTTAATATCTAAATTATTATCAAAAACTAAATAAGTTACTGCTCTGTACATAGCACCACTATCTAAATAGGTGTAATTAAGTTTTTCAGCTAACATTTTTGCAATAGTGCTTTTCCCAGCTCCTGCTGGACCGTCGATAGCAATTGAAGTTGACAATTTAACACCCCATTTATTATTTAATTATTTCATCTAATATTTTATAGAAATTTGGAAATGAATTATTTATACATTGTATATTTTCAATTTTTAATCCATTTTCAGAAATTAAAGCTAATATAGAAAAAGCCATCGCCATTCTATGATCATTAAAAGAATCAATTTGTCTATTATTTTGTATACTTTGTGGACCTTCAATTTTAAATCCGTCATTAAAAATTTCATAATCTAAGTTTAATATTTTAAAAACTTTATCTAAAACTAAAAGTCGGTCACTTTCTTTTACTCGTAATTCAGATGCTGACCTTACTTCGGTTTCCCCTTGAGCTTTTAATGCTAAAATAGCTATTAATGGTATTTCATCAATCATCTTAGGAATTAATTTTTCATCAACCTTTATCCCTTTTAATCTGCTATGTTTAACCAAAAAACTGCCAACCGGCTCTTCATCAATTTTTTGTACATCTATAATTTCTATATTTGCACCCATTTCTTTTACAACATCCAAAAAGCCAGTTCTAGTGGGATTTAGATTAACATTTTTTATTACTATTTCACTATTAGGAATTAATAATGCGGCAGTAATAAAAAATGCTGCTTGTGAAAAGTCTCCAGGAATATTATATTCAAAGTTAGGAATTTTAATATTTTCAGAGTTAAAAACAATACTTTGTCCATCAAATTCTATATCTAACCCTAACTGTTTCATTAATAGTTCTGTATGATTTCTAGAAATTTTAGGCTCTTCTATTTTCATTGTACCATTTGTATATAAATTTGCTAATAATAATGCTGATTTGACTTGAGCACTTGCTACCGGTAATTTATAGTTAATCGAATTTAATTTTGCAGGTTTAATCTTTAATGGACAATATAAATTATCTTTTCCTGTTATTTTTGCCCCCATCTTTTTTAAAGGTTTGATTATACGGTCCATTGGACGTTTTCTTAAAGAATTGTCTCCATCAAGAGCTATATCAACACCTGATCCAGCAAAAAGACCACTTAATAATCTCATAGTAGTTCCTGAATTACCGCAATATATTACATTCTGAGGAGAGTTTAAGCCATCAATTCCCGTTCCTTTAAGAATATAGATACCATTGTCTTTCTTTATATTAATCCCCATACTTTTAAAGGCATTTAAAGTTTTTTTAACATCTTTGGCTTCTAATAGATTATTAATTTTAGATTTGCCCTCACCTATTGAAGCAAAAATTATACTCCGATGTGAAATTGATTTATCAGCCGGAAGATATATTTTGCCTTTTAATCTCTTATTTTTATTGATTTTAATCTCTTTTATCATAACAAATTTTCCTTAATTTTTTAGACTATTTACAAGCTCTTTAAAGTTGTCAATATTTAAAGACTGAGGACCATCACTTAAAGCTAATTTAGGTTGGGGATGAACTTCAACCATTACACCTTGTGCATTTAAGGCCTTTGCAGCATGTACAGCAGGTTTTATGAGATCCCACCGACCAGTTCCGTGGCTAGGATCAATTATTATGGGATAATCGCTTAATCTTTTTAATATTGGTACAGACATTAAATCTAAAGTATATCTCGTATAATTTTCAAATGTTCTAATACCACGTTCACAGAGAATAATATTTTCATTACCATTTTTATAGATATACTCCGCAGCCATTAAAAATTCTTCATAAGTTGCACTCATTCCTCTTTTTAATAAGATAGGCTTATTAATTTTCCCCAATTCTTTTAATAAACTGTAGTTATACATGTTTCGTGAACCTACCTGTAATATATCAGAATAATCTGCAACTTTTTCAATATTCTTTATATCCATAACTTCTGTTATTATCTTAAAATTATATTCATCAGCAATTTCTTCTAACAGTTTCAATGCTTTTTCTTTTAATCCCTGAAATTGATAGGGAGAAGTTCTCGGTTTAAATGCTCCCCCTCTAATAAACTTTATCTTCAGCTTAGATAAATGTTCACCTAATGTTTTCATCTGATCTCTACTTTCCACTGAACAAGGACCAGCAATAATATTAAATTCATCTTCCAAAAAACATTTATTTTCTTTAAGATTAATAAATCTATTTTTATTTAAATATTTTTCAGCTTGATCTTCTTTTAAAATATCTAATGGATTAAAATCAGTATTAATTTTATTTAATAAGCTGTTATCATATTTTGATACAATTATTAATACAGGTTTTTCATTATCTACTCTTATTAAAGAGTTAATATTCTTTTGTTTTAAATACTCTTTTAGATTATATAAATTTTTATTTTTTTTCTCATACTTTACAATCATTATTTTTACTCCTTAGATAAAAAGTTTAAATCTTCTCTCAAAATTGCAGCTTCATTTAAATAAATATGTTTTATATCACTTTTCTCTTTTTCATTATTTATTGATACCATGACTCTAATACATTTATTTAAAGAAGCTTTTACTTTCATTTCCTGTAAACACATAATAGAAGTTTTGGTAAACCCCATATCTCTTACAGCTTGACCTGGATATACTTGATCAAGATCATCGGTTGTCGAAAAGATAAAACTAATTATTTCTTCTTGTTTTAAGTTGTTTTGTTTTATTATAGTTTCTATTAACTGCTTTACAGCTGTTAAAACCGTTTTTTTATCATTTTTATCAACTGTTATTGCTCCTCTAATAGTATACATAAATTATAACTCCTTTTTCAATAAAAATACACCCTAATATAGGGTGCATGAAAATTATTGATTAGTTTTCTAGTTGCTCTAAAGCATGTTTAGCAGCTTCTTGTTCTGCTTCTTTTTTGCTTTTACCTTTTCCAAAACCGAGTTCTTTATTTTCAAAGTATACAACTACATAAAATTCTTTATTATGGTCAGGTCCTTTTTCTTTTACAACCTCATATTCAGGTCTGTCATTGCTATTTTTTTGAATTACTTCTTGTAACATTGTTTTGTAGTCTTGAATGTAATTACCATTATCAACTTCAAATATATATGCTTTAAAGCTGTTAATAATAAATTCAAAAGCATAATCAAAACCTTGATCTAAATATATTGCACCAAGAATTGCTTCCATTGTGTCAGCTAATATAGAATTTCTGTTTCTTCCCCCAGAAAGTTCTTCACCCTTGCCTAATAAAAGGTGTCTACCTACATCAATCTCTATAGCTTTTTGGGCTAATACTGGTGCACTCACAATTACAGATCTTATTTTTGCCAATTTTCCTTCTTTATAGCCATCATACTTATTAAAAATATAAGTACTAATAGATAAACTCAATACTGAATCTCCCAAAAATTCAAGTCTCTCATTGTCTTTTATCTTAAGTTCAGAATTTTCATTTGCGAATGATTTATGTGTTAGGGCACGTCTTAGTAGTTTTTTATTACTAAATTTAGTATCTATTTTATTTTCCAACTCATTTAACTTTTTTTCTACAAAAAAATCTTTCATTAAAATTTCACCACACCTATTATAATGTTTTCTTAATTAATCAGGGGTATAATAAATACGTATTATACCCCATATATTATATGTTAAAGTTTAAAGATTTTCCTCAATATAATTAACTGCATCAGATACAGTTGCTATCTCTTCTGCGTCTTCATCAGGAATTTCAATATCAAATTCTTCTTCTAAAGCCATAATAAGCTCTACAACATCTAATGAATCAGCACCAAGATCGTCAATAAATGAGGCATCTTCAGTGATTTCATCTTCTGAAATTGCAAGTTCTTCTGATACTACTTTTACTATTCTATCATATACTTCTGCCATCATTTTCACCTCCTTTCACATTAACATACCTCCATCGATATTTATAGTTTGACCATTTACGTAATTAGCTAATGGAGACACCAAAAATAAAATTACATTTGCAACATCTTCAACTTCTCCAAATCTATTTAAAGGAATGTTATCCAACATTTCTTCTTTTACATTTTCAGGTAAATCTTCGGTCATATCAGTTAAGATATAACCTGGTGCTACAACATTAATATTAATTCCTCTTTTGGAAACCTCTTTTGCTACTGATTTAGAAAAACCAACTACACCAGCTTTTGAAGCAGCATAATTAGCTTGTCCTGCATTACCCATTAATCCAACAACAGAACTTAAGTTAACTATTTTACCATTTCTTTGTTTCATCATATATCGAATTGCATGTTTTGTACAGTTAAAAGTACCTTTCAAATTAACATTAACTACATCTTCAAAGTCCTTTTCTTTCATTCTTAATAATAGACCATCTTTTGTAATACCAGCATTATTGACTAAAATATCTATTTTACCAAACTCTTTTACAGTTGATTTAATCAAATTTTTTGCTTGTTTACCATCAGATACATTGCCCTGTATTACTAAAACTTTTCTACCAAGTTCTCTAATTTTTTCAGCAGTTTCTTCTGCACTTTTTTTATCACTATTATAATTTATTACAAGGTCTGCACCTTCTTTAGCTAATTTTATTGCTGTAGCAGCACCTATACCACGAGAACTCCCGGTTACAACAGCAACCTGTCCTTCTAAAAGCAAGTTATCATCTCCTTTTACTATACCTTAAGTGAACACACATGAAAGTTTAGATTATTCAAAAATAATCCTGTGAATTTATCTATATTTATATTTAGTTTATTTTGCAGTTTATTTATGTATTTTTCAATCTCTATTCCATATTTTAATACAATTTCTATATTAACACAAATTTCATTGTCTTTTTTTTCGATATGTATTGACTTAATGTCAAGATTATCCCCTTCTTTAGACAGTTCATAAGAAATTATATCTTTTAACACGTTATTATATATAACAAGATTACCAAAGTATGAAAACTTCGGTCTTACAATTGTTTTCTCTTTTTTAATAGAACCTTTTCCTTTTCCCAAAAAAAGTTCTAATGAGTGTATAAAATAACCAGGAAATCTGGATTTAACCTCAATTTTAGGAACCGGTATTACATGTTTCCCTTCATTTTTTCTAGTTTGAATTGCTTTTTCAATTTCTTTTTTATTAGCAATTTCATCTATTTTAATAGTCCTATCAATTCCATTTAGTTTCAAATTATCTACAATACGTTCTATCATTCTCATAGATGTACCTAAGATCAATATCTTATCTTCATTTACTCTATCTAATGCTTCAATTAACTCATTAAGGTGATCTTCTTCTAATAAAATTGCGGTTCTTATTGCCTGTATCTTTTTTTGGTCTCTTTTAGCAGATTTACCCGCTAAAACCCTCCCTTTGTATATTAAAAGGCCGTCATCTAATATAAGAGGGATATCATATTTATCGGCAACAAATGCCGCTCTATGGCTTTTTCCTGAACCGCTAACACCTACTAATGCATATACATACAAAATTTACACCCCTTAAAAAATATTCTTAAATTTACTATAAATGAAATTTGATAAAATTTCAAGTAATTAATAAAAAAAACCGCTGCCTTTTTTTAAGTTTGGCAGCGGTTATTGTCAGTATTTTATTATTTACTTATTTTTCTTTTCTTCAATTAATTCAAATAATTTTTCTGGAATTACTGGCATCTCTTTTAATTGAACACCAATTGCGTCCTGTACAGCATTAGCTACTGCAGGTGGAACTGAAATCATTGGGTGTTCTGCAACACCACGAGCACCATAAGGACCATCTTCCTGTGCATTTTCTATAATAATTGGGGTTAATTCTGGGATATCTGCTATAGATGGAACTTTATAGTCAGTAAAGCTGTTTGTTAATAATCTACCTTCATCACTGAATTGATAACCTTCCATTACAGCTGAACCATAACCCTGAATTACTCCACCTTGAATTTGACCAATTACATTGCTTTCATTAATAACTTTACCTGCATCAAAAGCAGATGCAATTTTTTTAACTTCAAATTCTCCAGTTTCTTCATCAACAATTACTTCTACTGCATGTGCACCATAAGTCCAGTCTAACGCAGGATGCCCTTGACCGGTTTCAGGATCAATATTTGATAGACCTTGAGCAATATAATTACCTCTTGCTACTAAAGGACCACCAATACCATTACCATTTGGATAAGTATAACCCATTGCAAGTTCTTTAAAGGTTACATATTGATCTTTATGGTGTCTAATTTTAACTTTTTCATCTTCGATGATCAAGTCTTCAACAGAAGCTCTTAAAGGTTGTGCTGCTACTTCTTTAAGCTGTTGTGCCATATCTTGGCAAGCTTTAATAGTAGCATTACCTGACATAAATAGACCTTTAGAAGCAACTGTCTGCCAGTCATAAGGTTGTGTGTCGGTATTTTGTTCAAATACAACATTTACCTTTTCAACAGGCATATTTAACTGATCTGCAACTATTTGAGCTAAGGCAGTATAAGTACCTTGGCCATAATCAACTAAGGATACTGTCAAGTTAACAGAACCATTTTCATTAAATTTTAAGAATGCAGCAGTACCAGTGTTTGTAGGCATTGCAGGAGCTTTGTGTAATAACGCAATACCTTTACCTCGTTTTTTACCTTCTTCTAAGTCTTCAGAACTTCTATTATCATAATCTATTTCTTTTGCAGCTGCTTCAAGACATTCTGTGACTTTACCGTGAGAATCACCAATGTGTTCTCCAGTTATTGTTACAGAACCTCTTCTTAAAGCATTTTTCATTCTGAAGTCATAAGGTGTCATACCAATTTCTTCTGCAACTAGATCCATCTGTCTTTCTACTGCCCATAGTATTTCAAGGTGTCCGAAACCTCTATAAGCTGTACCAAATATCTTATTTGTATAAACAGTTTTTGAATCTAATTTTACATTATCTATTTCATATGGTCCAGCACCTGCTGTTGCAGCAGCTCTAGTAACATTTACACCATAGTCTGCATTAGCACCACTATCCCATAAAAATTCAGTTTCTTGAGCAACTATTTTACCATCTTTTGTAACACCTGTTTTTAATCTAGAGAATAGTCCCTGTCTAACTGGTACAGAGTTAAACTCTTCCATCCTAGACATTGTAATTTTAACAGGTCTACCTTGTGAAGCTCTTGATAAACAAGTTACAAGTGGTTCAAAGTGAATTCCAGCTTTACCACCAAAACCACCACCAACATAAGGTACGGTAACTTCTATATCTTCATGGTTTAAGTGTAGTCCGTTTGCTAATAGATTTCTAACAGCAAATGGAGACTGAGCACTTGTCCATAGTTTAACTTTTTTCCCTGGTTTCCACTGACCAATTGAAGTATGTGTCTCCATCGCAGTATGGTCAACCATCGGTAAATCAAATTCATTTTCTATAATATAGTCTGCTTCTTCAAAACCTTTGTCTACATCACCTTTTCTAATTTTAGTGTGATGTGCAATATTTGTACCTGGTTTTGGGAAAAAGACAGGTGCACTTTCTAATTCTTCTATATTTTCATGAACCAATGGAGCATCTTCTTTAACAGCATCACTTACATCTAACACTGCATCTAATTTTTCATATTCTACCTCGATTAATTCAATAGCCTGTTCAGCAATTTCTTCACTTTCAGCTGCTACAGCGACAACTGGTTCTCCTTGGTATCTAACCTTATTGACAGCTAAAATATCCTTATCTACAAGATAAAGTCCAACTTTATAAGGTAAGTCTTTACCTGTTAAAACAGTCCATACTCCAGGTAATCTTTCTGCTTTTGAAGTATCTATATTTACGATTTTAGCATGTGCATGTGGACTTAATTTCATTTTTGCATACAACATACCTTGTACTTCCATATCATGTACAAACATCGCATTACCAGTTACCTTTTCTAATGCTTTTAGTCTCTTTACGCTTTTACCAATCATTTCTTCAGTCACTATTTGTTACCTCCCTTCTTTTCAGCTGCACGTCTAACTGCATCTCTAATAGAATAATATCCTGTACAGCGACAGATATTACCTGATAAAGCAATATCAATTTCTTCATCAGAAGGATTAGGATTTCTATCTAATAATGCCTTTGCTGACATAACCATTCCAGGTGTACAAAAACCACATTGAATAGCATTTTCTTCAATAAATGCTTCCTGGATATCACTAATCTCTTCACCTATTGATTGTCCTTCAATTGTTTCTAATTCTGAACCATCAGCTTCAACGGATAAAATAATACAACTTGTAACAGCTCTACCATCCATAATTACTGTACAAGCACCGCATTCGCCTTCTCCACAACCTTCTTTTGCACCTGTGAAGTTTAATTTTTTTCTAAGAGTATCTAACAGTATTTCATTATCTTTTACATCTAACTGAAAGTCTCTTCCATTTACTGTTAAATTAATGGTTTTCATTATTTATCACCTGCTTTCCAAAGTTTGGAAAGAATTCTTCTTGCATATACTTGTGACATTTTAATTCTATATTTTTTAGTACTTCTAACATCATCTATAGGATTAATATTATCTAAAACTTCTTTTAGTATTTTTTCTTCTTTTTCTTCATAACTACCTTCACCAAAGAAAATATCGCTTACATCTACATATACTGGCTTTGGAGCTACTGCCCCTAGACCAAATGCAAGATAATTTTCTTTTTTAGATAGATAACCCGCTACACCTATAGCAGATAAGTCAGGTCCTTTAGTTCTTCTTTTTTTCATATATGCTCCTTTTCCATCAGAAGCATGCTTTTTAACTAATAGTCCTTTTACAACTTCATTTTCTTTTAAGGAATTTCTTTTAACACCAGTTGCAAATTCTTCTAAAGGAATTTCTCGGCTTCCATCTTTACTTTCAACTAAAACATTAGTTTTTAATACTAAAAGTCCTGGAAACATATCTGCACCTGGAGAAGTTGTACATAGATTTCCTACTACTGTTGCTCTATTACGAACCTGGTGAGCTGCAACTTCTAAAGCTGCATCTGCTAATACTTTATAATCTTTATTAACCAGTTCACTTTCAATTATTTGATTACATGTAACAGTTCCGCCAATAAAAAGTCCATCATCTCTTTCTTCAAGCTTAGAAAATTCTTCTAAACCTTTAACATCAATTACATAATCAGGTTTTCTAGTCTTATGCTTCATTTCTATAAAAAGATCAGTACCACCAGCTAATAATGCTGATTCACCATTATTTTCATCTAGAATTTCAAAAATTTCTTCTAGAGATTCTGGTTTATAATATTCTATTTCATTAATCATTAATATATTTCACCTCCATCAATATCTAAAAACACTACTTGGTAATTCTTGTTCCTGCATTACCATGAACAGCTTCTATTACTTTTTCAATTGAAGTAATAATAGCTTGGTCTCCACCGCTTTTCACAAAGTCAACAGCAGCTTGAACTTTTGGTTTCATACTACCTTCACCAAAGTAACCTTGATCAATATGCTCTTGCATATCTTTAACACTTATTTCACCTATAGCTTCTTCATCTTCTTGACCATAGTTAATATATGCGTTAGAAACATCAGTTAGAACTAAAAATACATCTGATTTTATTTCTTGAGCTAAAAGACATCCAGCTCTATCTTTATCAATTACAGCTTCTACACCGCGAATTTTTTTGCCTTCTTCAATAACTGGAATCCCTCCACCACCAGATGCTATAACAGTTTCTCCATTTTTTACTAAGTCATTAATGATTGGAGCTTCAACAATTCTTTCTGGAATTGGTGAGGGAACAACTTTTCTCCAACCTCTACCACTATCTTCGATCCAATCTTCATTTTTTTCTTCTACCATTTTATCTGCATAGTCTTTATCATAGAAAGGTCCTACTGGTTTTGTAGGATTATCAAAAGCACTATCTTCCTTATTTACTAACACTTGTGTTACAACAGTTGCTACATTTCTATCTAATCCTAATTCAGCAAATACATTATACAAACTATTTTGTAACATATACCCTATAAAACCTTGAGTTTGTGATCCACAAACATCAAGAGGCATAGCTGGTACAGAATCTTTTGCTTTATCTTGTTGTATTAATATATTTCCAACCTGTGGGCCATTCCCGTGTGTTATAACAACTTCATGTCCATCTTTAACTAATTGACCGATCTGTTCACTAGTAGATAGAACATTTGTAAATTGTTCTTCAGCAGTACCATCTTGGCCCGGTTGTAATATTGCATTACCACCTAATGCGATAGTTAATTTCATTATTATACCTCCATTTATTATATATTAAAAAGAAATAAAGGAACCCTGCAATTAAGCAGGATTCCGTATTTTTTATTTACTCAACAAATGCTACACAACGTCCAATACTGGACTCTAAGTCTACACCTTTCCATGGGAAAAATCCTACTTTAACTCTTTGGTTGAGAAGCTTATCAATTTCTCCACCAAGGTTTTCAGCATGAATTATTCCTTCGGGGAATAATTTAGTGTGCATAAGTTGTCTGCTCTCTGGATGAGTGAATACCTCATCTAAAGGTTTTCCTAAGTGTTCTTCTGCTTCTTTTGCAAGATCAGGTCTTAATTTTTTAATTACAGTATTCATTGGATGATCTGCAGAACCACAGTCAACACCAATCCATTTAAGTTTCTTTTCCATAGCCCATTCTGCGAATTCATAGTTAGGACCAGGATGTTTCATGAAATATCTTTCTTCATCAGCTTCTGGTTGATCCCATCCATATTTGTGGTAACCAGTATTTATAATAAGGATATCATTTTCTTTAACTTCTACTCTTTCTTCAATCATTTCAGAAGTATAGATATCATAATCTCCAACAGCGTCACTTAAATCAACAATAACAGCATCTCCAAAAAGATCTTCTAAAGGAATGCTAGCCATATCTCTACCAGCTGTCCAGAAGTGTCTTTCACCATCTAAGTGAGTACCAATATGGTTACTAGTTTTAATAATTTGGCCATTTACTCTTTCAGTTGAAAGACGTTTGAAATACTTCATTTCTAAAGGTTCATAAGTTGGCCATGGTGGAGTAGAAACACCAATATTTTGAGTTAAATCATATAATTTCATTAAAAATCTCTCCTTTTATTTTTTATATTTTTGGGCAAAAGCCCTAATTGCCTTTTTAAAGCATGCTACTGGTGGATCAACCAAACCTGCTCCAATTTGTCCGATACCAGGTTCTTTATGTGCAATACCAGTATTAATTGCTGGTAAGATACCTGTCTCAATAATTTTCAAGAGATCAATACCGGTTGGAGTTCCTCTAAAGTTAAGAGGTGGAATAGTAAAGTTAGCATTTTCATCAATAGTAATTTCATACATATCTCTAGTAAATCTAATTGAATCTGCAACTGTTCCTCCAACAAATCCAACAATAGCAGGAGCAGCAGCCATTGCAAAGCCACCTACAGCGGCAGTTTCAGAAATTGTACTGTCTCCAAGGTCTAGACAAGCGTCTTCTTCAGTATAACCTGGGAAGTATAATCCGTCAACTTTTTGAGCATCTCCAACGAACCATTCATCACCTAAGCCACTTACTCTAATTCCAAAGTGTACACCGTTTCTTGCCATAGCAGTTAATACAGTACTATATTCAATACCATGAGCTGCGTCCATAGTAGCTTTAGATGCAGGCATAGATAAGTTTAGATAGAAGTGTTCATTTCCACCCATAAACTTAATAATTTCTTTGATTTCTTCATTTGAATAATCTGTATCTAATAGATATGGTATTATTTCTCTCATAAATAATGAAGTTGCAGCTTTGTTTCTATTGTGTACTTCATCACCCATGTGTAACGCTTGTGATGTGATATTCTTTAGATTTATACCTTCTTCAGTTTTTCTTAAAGCTTCACCTAAAGCAGGTCCTAATGTTTTTTCCATCCATTTTAGTTTTTCAATAACTTCTGGACCATTAGCACCAAATCTTAATACTTTTCCTAAACCTTCATTTAAGGTTGTAAATGCTTTATTTCCATAAGTCTTGTTTTCTACAACCCATACAGGCATAGATGGAGAAACAATACCAGTCATAGGTCCTACAGCATTATGATGATGTGCTGGATCAAATGTTACTTCACCAGCATCAAGCATTTCTCTTGCTGACTTTTCATCTTCTGCCCAACCTTCATAAATACATGCACCTATTGCAGCACCCTGCATTGGGCCTGACATATCTTCCCATTTTTCTGGTGGTGCAGCATGTAAAATCATTTTTCCTTCGAAATTAGGTAATGCATCTCTAGCAGTTTGAACATCTACTAGAACTGGTTCACTTTTTTGAATTTTTTCAACTGCTTCTTTATTTGCTTTTTCAATTTTATCACTTAATTTTTCTATTTGATCTAATAGATTGATCATTTCAGTATCTCCACCTGCTGGTGGTTTATAATCAACTTGAATTGCTTCATATCCTTCATTTCTAAGATTTTCGGCAAAAGATTCTAGACCAATATTAATTACTTTTAATTCTTCATTAAATAGATCTTCTAGTTTCTTAGTCATATTATCTCTCCCCCTTAATTTAGATCACTTAAAATTTTACTTACTACGCGCACAGCCTGAACATTTGTGGGGAGTACTTTAGCTCCAACCTGACGTAATTTTTCTTCCTGTGCTTGAAGATTTTGAGGATCTTTTTCTGTCCCACATACTGATGTAATCACTGATAAATATCCACCACGTGCAGCTACTTTTTCTTTTGCTTCTTTAATAGCTTTAGCAGCTTCTCCAGCAGGATCCATATGTGATCCATACCCGAGTACTATATCCATAAGTACTACAGCAACCTCTTTATCCTCAACTTCTTTTAGAAGTCTATCATTTCTCAATGATGGTTCAATCATTGGATGAGGTTTACCTCTTGTAAAGTCATCTTCACCTAAATCAATAACTGTATTTTTTATACTTTTAAGATCTTCTTTTAATCCTAATTCATCTTTTAGTGGAATGTTTGAATACATTTCACCATAGTTTTCTGTAAGAAGTATTACAGCTTCACTACATAATGTACCACCTGTAAATAGACCTCTTAAATACTTCTGATTTTTACTCATATTAGTTGTTTCTTCTGCAGCTATTTCATTTACTTCCTCTTCAGTTAATCCAGCTGAACTAACTTCATCTTCACCTTTAATAAAAGCTGCAGCTTTTAAAGCAGCATCTTCTAAATTATCTGACCAAATTGCGTCAGTGCCTTCAACAACTGAAGAATCTCCACCTAAGAAGTTAACAATAACTGGTTTTTTCATTTTTTTAACTTCTTCCATAATTATTTCACTTACTTCTTTTGCTGGTGGTTTAGAAACTAATACAATTACTTCTGTATTTTCATCTCTATCTAGAGCTTTCATGTCTTTAATCATTTCAATACCTTTTACTTTAGACTTAAGGTCACGACCACCAGTACCAATTACCTGAGTAAGTCCTACACCTTGTCTATCTACTAAACTTGATACTGCTTGAGCACCAGTACCTGATGCAGCAACAATACCAACTGGTCCTCTGCTAACCACGTTAGCAAAAGCAAGTGGGGCACCATTAATAATAGATGTACCACAATCAGGACCCATTAATAGCAGTTCTTTTTCTGTAGCCATTTGTTTTAATTCTATTTCATCTTCAACCGGAACATTATCACTAAACAGCATAACATGCAGACCACGTTTTAAAGCTTTTCTAGCTTCACGGGCTGCATACTCTCCGGGTACTGATATAATTACTAAGTTAGAATCTGGTTGTGCATCAATTGCTCCATCTAATGATCCAGGATTATATTCTTCTTCATCATCTGAAGATGATTTCTTTTCTGCTAACATATTATTTGTTTCTTCAATTGCATCATCTAATACATCTTCATCACCATCAATTACTATTACTAAGTCATTAGCCTTTGCAGCTTCTGCTTCTGGTAATAGTAAATCTGCGGTTTTTAAAATCTCTTTATTAGCGTCAGTACCCATTACAATTGTAGCTTCTGTAACTCCATCAATTGCCTTAATATCTTTTGATATTGACATTAAAGAAACTGAGTCAAAATAGGTACCTTCCTTAATTAGAGCTTTTTTAGCCATATTAACAACTCCTTTTTAAAAAGAATCCCCACCCCAAATTTTTATAAATTTAAAGTGGGGATTTTTATTACCCTTTTCTATCTAAATTAATATATTTATTATTTTAATTAGATATTTACTCCATCTGGCATAACTAAGTTTTCATTTTTTTCTAGTAGTTCGTCAGATACATCGAAGGAAAGGTCGTTTCCTACCATTTGGCTTACATAATCTTTTACTGCAGCATTCCAATATTGTTGGTCAACATAGAATACTCTAGCTCCACCGAGTTCGTGTTGATACTCAGGATATGGATAAGATGGTTGAGCCATTCCAATACCCCATCTTTTTAGTCCATTATAGCTTTCGAATGTAGACCAAACTTCATTATTTTTTTGTTCTTCAAAAGCATAAACTAATTTTCTGTAATATAATGTAGCACCAATTCTTAATCCTCTTTTGAATGCCATAGTGTGTAATGAAATGTTAACATCTTTATCTCTTACACGACCATTAGCAAATCCAACGATTTCTCCGTCAATAGCTCCTACGAAAAGATAAGGATCTTTTAGACGATTTCTTAAATATCCTAAAAGCTCAGCATAAACTCTTGCTCCTACGATATCATAAAAGTCTTTTGAACCTTTTTCCATGAAATTTTTAACATAGTCAAGTAACATTTGAATTTCTTCTTTTTTAACTTCTCTAATTAACATTGTTGATCCATCTTTTAATTCAATTTTACATGGTTTTGGTGTAGCCATATCTAATTGTGGTGCACTTAAAAATGGCTCTAACTCCTCCACCTTAAATGTGATTTCTTTTTGAGATACTTCAACTGGACTTTCTTTAAACATTTTTAATTCCTCCTTAGAATTTTTAACCTTTTAATTTTATTGTTGTTTGTTTTTTTTGATTGATTGATATTACACAAATTAAAAACGAGTTTTTAAGCCCTACTTATTTGCTACCACCCCTTTCTACGAGGTAATTCAAATATTTATAACTTCTAGTATATTGCACTAAGTAATCAAATTATCCCTACTTTTTAGTACTATTATACAAATTCTTGATACATACTAGAAATTCCTTTGTGAAATACCATAAATATTTAATCAATCTTTTGTAACTTTTATTATGCAAAAATCGACATCATCACTCCGGCAGCAACTGCAGACCCGATTACACCTGCAACATTAGGTCCCATTGCATGCATTAATAAGAAGTTTGATGGATCAGCTCTTTGACCTTCTTTTTGAACCACTCTAGCAGCCATTGGTACAGCAGATACTCCAGCAGCACCTATCATTGGATTAACTTCTCCTCCAGATAGTCTGTGCATTAATTTGCCTAATAATACACCTGCTGTTGTACCGATACCAAATGCCACTACTCCTAATACTAAAATCTGAATTGTTCTTACTTGTAGAAACTTATCAGCTGAAGCTGAAGCACCAACTGCAAGTCCTAAGAAAATTGTTACTATATTTATTAAAGAGTTTTGAGCTGTATCACTTAATCTATCAACAACACCTGCTTCTTTAAATAAATTACCTAACATTAACATTCCTACTAATGGAGCAGCAGGAGGTAGTAATAAAACAACAACTATTGTAACTAAGATAGGAAATAATACTTTTTCTACCTTAGAAACAGGTCTTAGCTGTTTCATTTTAACTTTTCTTTCTTCTTTACTTGTAAAAGCCCTAATAATTGGGGGCTGAATTACTGGTACTAAAGCCATATATGAGTAAGCAGCTACTGCAATAGCACCTAAGTATTCTGGTGCAAGCTGTGAAGCCAAATAAATAGCTGTTGGTCCATCTGCTCCACCGATTATTCCTATTGGAGCAGCCTGTTGACCGGTAAATCCTAATAATATGGCTCCTAAAAATGTAAAGAAGATACCAAACTGTGCTGCAGCACCTAAAAGTAAACTCTTAGGATTTGCTATTAATGGAGCAAAGTCGGTCATAGCTCCAACACCCATAAATATAATTGGGGGAAAGATACCAAGTGCATTACCCATATAAAAGTATCTAAGTAACCCCGCAGCCTCTGCTTCAGTTCCATAAGCCATCATATTAGTTAACGGCAAGTTAACCAATAACATACCAAATGCAATTGGAACTAAAAGTAATGGTTCATACTTTTTAACAATACCGAGATAGAATAAAACTAATGAAACAGTTATCATAATAACTTGCTTTAAAGTTAAAGCCATAATCCCGGTTCCCTGAAAAAATTCTATAAAAACCTCTACCACTTTTCTAACCTCCTATCATAAAAAACTTATTCTATAACTACTAATACGTCTCCAGCTTCTACTTTTTGATCTGCACTTACATTTACTTCTTTTACTGTACCAGATGCTGGTGCATATACTTCGTTTTCCATTTTCATAGCTTCTAATACTAATACTAAGTCTCCTGAGTTTACTGAATCTCCTTCACTAACTTTTACTTCTAATACAGTCCCTGTCATTGGAGCATCTATAGATCCTCCGCCTCCAGTACTAGGAGATGGACTTTTTTTCTTTCTTGGTTTAGGCTTTGGTTTTGATGTTGATTTAGGTTTTGAACTTGTACTAGGTTTAGGAGATGGCTTTGTAGTACTTTCAGTATTAGATACTGTTTGATTTCCACCTTGAACCTCTTCTACTTCAACTTCATATAATTCATCGTTAACTTTTACTTTGAATTTTTTGCTCATAATAACTCTCCTTTATTATTTTCTGATATTCCGCCTCCGCGGGCAACTCTACCCCAAATAGGTACATCATCATTAGTTCTTTTAATTCTTTTAATTTTAAAATTACTTTTGTTCATTCCATCTAAACTCATTATTGCAGCCATAATTGCTGCTACTTTCTCGTTTTGATCATCAAATTCAGGTTCTGCCACCTGAGTTTTAGTTTGAACTTTAGCTTTATTTTCTTTGAAACTCATATCTTCTGAATAAAAGGCTTTTTTTAGAATTTCTACTAATATCATCAATAAGAAAAGTACTAAAAAAACAATAGCCATTCCCAGAATAGCAACCATTAAACCCGAAATCATTTTTTCGCTTAAAGTCATTGATTGTACAAGCGATGGATCTCTTAAAAGTTCTAGAGGATTCACATTAATGCCTCCTTTTTATATTCTATAAAGGTATATTACCGTGTTTTTTATTTGGATTGCTTTCTCTTTTACCAATTACTGATTCAAATGCTCTAATGATTCTAACTCTTGTATTTCTAGGATCAATTACATCATCAACATATCCTTCTTGTGCTGCTTGGTAAGGATTAGCAAAACTTTCTCTATATTCATCAATTTTTTCTTGACGTTTCTGATCTGGATCATCTGCAGCTTTAATTTCTCTTCTAAAGATAACATTTGCAGCACCTTCTGGACCCATTACAGCAATTTCAGCATTTGGCCATGCAAATACATAGTCTGCACCTAGGTGAGTACTGTTCATTGCTATGTATGCACCACCATAAGCTTTTCTTAAGATAACATTGATCTTTGGTACTGTAGCTTCTGAGAATGCATAAAGCAATTTAGCTCCATGTCTAATTACTCCACCATATTCTTGTTCTACACCTGGTAAATATCCTGGAACATCAGTTAATGATAATAGTGGAATGTTAAATGCATCACAGAATCTAATAAATCTAGCAGCTTTATCAGAAGAGTCAATATCTAATGTACCTGCTTTAAATCCTGGTTGATTTGCAACGATACCAACAGATCGTCCATTCATTCTTGCAAAACCCACTACAATATTTTTAGCAAAATACTTATGGACTTCAAAAAAGTCTTTATCATCAACTATTTGCTCAATTACATCTCTAATATCATATGCTTTATTAGGATTAATTGGTACTATATCTTGTAGATCTTCTTCAATTCTATCTGGTGCATCATTTGTTTCAACAACTGAAGCCCCCTCAAGATTATTGTTAGGTATAAATGAAATTAGTTTTTTAATTTGTTCAAAACTTTGTTCTTCATTATCTGCTAAGAATTGAGCAACTCCACTTACTTGGTTATGTGTGCTACCTCCGCCTAATTCTTCAGCACTCACTTCTTCACCGGTAACTGATTTTACAACCTGTGGACCGGTAATGAACATTTTAGAAGTATGGTCAACCATAAATACAAAGTCTGTTATCGCTGGAGAATAGACAGCTCCACCAGCACATGGACCTAATATTACTGAAATCTGTGGAATAACACCGGAGTTTTGAGTGTTTCTTTTGAAAATTTCACCATAACCTTTAAGTGAATTAACTCCTTCTTGAATTCTTGCTCCACCTGAATCAAGTAATGATATAAAAGGTGAACCTGCTTTTCTAGCTAAGTCCATTACTCTGCTTATCTTTTTAGCATGCATTTCACCTAATGATCCACCCATTGTAGTAAAGTCTTGGGCATACACATAAACAGTTCTTCCATCGATTGTTCCATGTCCAGTTACTACACCGTCTGCAGGAATATCTTTTTTATCCATTCCTAAGTCTTGAGAATGGTGTTCTACAAACATTCCTATTTCCTGGAAACTTCCTTCATCAAACAACATGTCAATTCTTTCTCGAGCAGTGTACTTACCCTTATTATGTTGCTTTTCAATTCTTTCAGGGCCACCACCCAACGCAATCTTTTCTCTTTTTTCTTTAAGTTCTTTGATTTTGTCTTTCAACTGAGTCCCTCCCTTGATATATTTAAAATTAATATTAAGTTTAATTCCAATATAAAATATTCAAGAATTTATTAATGATTCCTTTGTTATATTTTACAATAAATATCATTTTTGTTTGTATCATTACATAGTTAAAGCAAAATATATCCCAGACAGCATATCTAAACCTGATGTGCTGCCTATCTTAATAAGCTTTTTGGCATTATTCATATATTTTATATCAGAATCATCTATATTTTTGTATAATTCCACTAATTGTGCATTAAATCGATGCTCTAATACTCCATTAAGATGTAATGCACTAACATTTGTGGTTTTATTAAAAATACCTTTAGTTGTTAAAACATCTCTAAATTGGTATTTATCATCACATAATCCAGCTTCAACTGCAGATAAATAACCTACGATAAAGTCATCTCCAGTTGGTGTAAGTCCAATACCTAGTCCTAATAAATCATTTGCATTTTTCTTACCATCCATAATATCTCCTAATATCTTATAAAAATGTTTTTGTAATGGGGATAATGATTTTCTATTATATTTTATTATACTCTTATAATTAACTATTGTTTGATCTAAACTACCTTTTTTAGCAAAATTTTTTAATATTTTTTCAGTATCTTTTATTATTCTATTTTTATTATGAGTGGATTTATATATTATTCCACTAAATATATTTTTTTTATTAAAATTAATAAGATAATTATTGTATTTAATATAATTTTTATCAATGATAATACCACTATTTTTGTCAATCTGGTTTTTTATCTTATTAAAAACGCTATTCGTAACTTTAATATGGTAAGGAGCCATAAGAACCGATTGATCTGTTATAGCAAAACCCTTGTAATTATCACTACTGATATTAATTACATGATCGAAAACACTATTGACCTTACCTGTTAAACCATAATTTACCTTTACTAAATCACCTTCAATAATTTGATCATACATCTTCTCCACCAAGTATATCAGTAAAATTTAACATTTTAAGAGCAATTTCTAAATTCAATTTATCATCTGGATTTTCAAGACTTAAACCAGTTATTTTTTCAATCCTTTTAAGTCTATAATGAACAGTGTTATAGTGAATAAATATTTTTTTAGCTACATTTGTTAAGTTACCATTTTCTTCAAAAAATGCTTTTAATGTCTTTAATAATTCGGTATTATGAGCTTTATCATATTTTAACAATGGTATGATTGAATTATCTAAAAAGCTGTTCTTTTCTTCTTTATCAATCTTATAAAGTAATTTATATACACCCAAATCCTCAAAAAAGAATATTTGTTTATCTTTATTAAGTTTGCTTGCTACCACAATAGTCCTTTTGGCTTGTGAGTAACTCTCATATAAATTTATTATATCTTCTTTATACTTACCAACACCTACAGTGACAAGATCTCTATCATCGCTATCAATCATATTTATTATCTTTGATGCAAATTTGTTAACATTATCTTTATCATTATCAGGATAAAGAGCAATTAAATAAGTACCTAAATCACCCATTATAACATCTTCATCTATTAATCTATTAGCAGATTCTAAATAAGTTTTTTGTATGTTTTCATTTAATAAACCTTTATTTTTAAAGTGTTTAGATATTAGATCTTTTAGTTCAAACACAATAACTGAAAAACCTTTATCCAGTTCCATGCTCATATTTTTTCCCCTATTTACAATAGTCTGCTTATTATTAAGTTTACCTTTTAAAATATCATAAAGTAATTCATTTTTATATTTTAGTTCAACATTTGTAATAGAACGTTTATTTAAAATATCTAAAGCAGCAATAGTACTTGCCCATTTTAGTGTTGATATATCTAATTTATTAATACCTTTTTCATATTCCCATGCAAACAAGTAACCAAAGTGACTATTTGGTGTTATTATAGGAATTTTTATTAGTTTTACGTTCTTATTATTTAATTTCACAGTCTTTTTCTTACATCTATATCCATAGATTTCTTCTTCAGTTTCCATTTTTCCATTTATTTTAACTGTTTTTAATAAATCATCTTTATTAATTTGATTATTAAATTCATCTGGAATTGAATAAGACATGATTGCCATATTTGAATCAACAATTAATACAGGGTTTTTTATCATATCAACTAATACAGTTGAAAGACGGTCAAGCCCATTTTCATATAATACAGTGTTGGTTAAAACTTCATGAATATTTAAAGTTTTTTCTAAAAACCTAGTCTGTACATTTAATATTTCACTCAATATTGGATTAATAAACTCTGAAAAGGAAAAATCATACGGGATTTTTAACAATGGAAAGTTATGTAGTTTTGCTTGTTCAATCATAAATTCTGGAATTTGATTAATATATCTTCCTGGTTTGATACCAAGTCCAGCCAAATTCTTTTCTGCTAATTTTGGAATTAAATTTTTTAATGCATCTTCATCATCTTTTATTGAATAAAGTGTAGTAAACAGTAGTTCTCCTTCTTTTACCCAATCAACAATATCAGGAACCTCCATAATATTTACTTGGGTAATATGACGATCTAAACCTTTTTTTCCTGCTAAAACCTCAACATCACTCATCTTTTCTAAATTTAAAGCATCTGCTATAGTTATTCCAATTAGCTCTTTCATCTATTTCACCATCCTGAAAAAGTTTATTTGTGAATTGTACATATAGTATTATAACATAGATATAAATGATTTGGAAGAAATAACAATATTTTTTCTAATTTAATTGTTTTTTTGTTAAATGTAAATAAATAAAGGCAACCCAGAAGGTTGCCTTTATTGTTACTATATTATATATATATATATCTATTTTACTTTATTATTCTTATTATATCATTATAAATTAAGTTTTAGCTAATTTTTCTTCTCCATCTGGAAGTACTAGGTTAAGAATAATACCAACAATTGCAGCTAATGCCATTCCTGACAATTCTAGTCCCCATAATGAGAGTGATGCTCCACCTAAACCTAATACTAAGGTTACAGCACCTACAACTAAGTTTCTTGATAACTTAAGGTCAACCTGATTTTCAACTAAAGTTCTAATACCAATAGCAGCAATCATACCATATAGTAATATTGAAACTCCACCAACAACAGCTACTGGTATAGTTTCAATAAATCCTCCAAATTTAGGGATAACAGCCATAACTATAGCGAAAGTAGCACCAATTCTCATTACTACCGGATCATAAACCTTAGTTATAGCTAAAACACCAGTGTTTTCACCATAAGTAGTATTTGGTGGTCCACCAAATAAACCAGCGATTGAAGTAGCTATACCATCACCAGCCATTGTTCTATGAATACCTGGATCAGTCAATAACTCTCTACCTTTACCTATTGTTTCACTAATTGCTAAAATGTCACCAACATGTTCAACCATAGAAACAATAGCAACTGGTGCGATTATTGTAATAGCCGTCATATTAAAAGCTGGAACTGTAAATTGTGGTAATCCTAACCAAGCTTTGTTTAATATAGGAGTAAAATCTACAATACCAACAAATATAGCTACAATATAACCAACTACTAAACCAACAATAATTGGAACTATTTTTAAGAAACCTTTAGCAAATATAGCAGCTATTACAGCTCCTAACAAGGCTGCAATTGCAACTACAACATTTTGAACACTACCTGTAGATGAATTAATAGCAACAGGTGCTAAAGTTAAACCAATGATCATGATAACAGGACCAGTAACAATTGGTGGGAAAACTTTCTTAATAAGTCCAGGACCAACTTTATAAATTATAAATGCAACTATCATATAAATTATTCCTGCCATTATTATTCCACCCTGGGCTGCAGGAATTCCACCATGTTGTTCAATAACTAAAGAAATTGGTGCAATAAATGCAAATGAAGAACCTAAATAAGCTGGTACCTTCTTTTTAGTAATAAAGTGAAAGGCCCATGTACCAACACCTGCAGTAAATAATGCAACCGATACATGCAAACCAGTTAAAATAGGCACTAAAATTGTAGCACCAAACATTGCAAACGCATGCTGTAATCCTAAAAATATTGCTTGAGCTTTAGGTAATTTAGAAACATCTCTAACAGCTTTATCTCTTTGAGACTCCATTAATTATTCCTCCTTTTAAAAATTAAAATATGTTATTATTGTAAAAATTAGATATTATATCTATTTTATTATATTTTTTCACCTCCTATTATTAGTTTTTAAACAGAATTATGGAAATTATTTCATTTATTTCCCCATATATATTAATTCTCAATATCTTCCACTTATTCCTTTTGTAATAATGAACAATTTTACTGCTTTTTTTTCGTTAATTTTTCTAATGTATTAATCTTTAATATTTATTATAATGATTATGGTTACATCGTAATACAAAAAGAGGGGGACTCAATTTTGGAAGGTATTAAATTATTAAAGTCAAGAAGATCAATTAGAGAACTTAAAGATCAAGAGGTCGAAAAAGACAAATTAGAAAAAGTTGTAGAAACTGCTAGATATGCTCCAACTGCGAATAATGTACAACCATGGCAGTTTGTAGTAGTAACTGAAGATGATAAGATTAAAAGACTTGAAGAACTAACTGATCAAGATAAAAAGTTTCCAGCAGCAATCGCTGTCTTTAGTGAAGATGTAAAACATCATCTAGAAGATGGTTCTAATGTCACAACATATATACTTCTAGCCGCTAAAGAATTAGGCTTAGGAACTTGCTGGATAGGAAGTTATGGAAAACCATATACTTCAGAAGTTAAAGATATGTTAGATGTACCACAGGAATATAAGCTCATATCTATTGTTACAGTTGGATATCCAGATGAAAATCCTCACCCAAACAAAAAAGAGTTAGATGAAGTTATTCATTGGGAAAAGTATTAATCAACATATTTTACTAAATAATTATATTTTAAAGAAAAAGGTACGGGTAATCCCGTACCTTTTTTTAATTTTTCATAACTTATTGTTATTACTCTATTCTATTTAATACTATACATGCATTTTGACCACCGAAACCAAATGAATTTGACATTACTGCATTAAGATCTTTTACTTCTCTAGCTTTATTTGGTACATAGTCTAAATCACATTCAGGATCTTTAGTATCATAGTTAATTGTCGGAGGTAATATGTTATCTCTGATTGCTAATGCAGATACTATTGCTTCTATTCCTCCTGCAGCTCCTAATAAATGTCCAGTCATAGACTTTGTTGAACTAACTGCTAATTCATAAGCATGGTCTTTAAATAGATCTTTTATAGCTTGGGTTTCCAGCTTATCGTTAAAGGGTGTAGAAGTCCCGTGGGCATTAATGTAACCTATATCATTGTATGAAGCATTAGACTTCTCTACAGCCATCTTCATAGCTCTGTATGCACCTTCTCCATTAGGAGCAGGTTGAGTCATATGATATGCATCTGCTGACATGCCATAACCACTTACTTCAGCAATTATATTAGCCCCACGTTTTTTAGCAAATTCATAGTCTTCTAATATTACTACTCCACTACCTTCACCAATTACAAATCCATCTCTATTTTTATCGAATGGTCTACTAGCTTTTTGTGGTTCATCATTTCTAGTAGAAAGAGCTTTCATATTACTAAAGCCTGCAACAGCAGATGGTGTTATAGATGCTTCTGCCCCACCAGCTATCATTACTTTAGCATCTCCTCTTTTAATAATTTCGGATGCTTCTCCAATTGAGTGAGTTCCGGAAGCACATGCAGTTACTGCATTACTATTTGGTCCCTTAGCATTTGTATAAATTGCAACTTGGCCTGCTGCCATATTTGAAATCATCATTGGAATAAAGAAAGGACTTATTCTTCTTGGCCCTCTTTTGACAAGTCTTTCAATTTGATTTTCAAAAACCTCTATTCCACCAATGCCTGAACCAATCAATACTCCACTTTCATTTGCAATATCTTCTGTGATTTCAAGATTTGCATCTTCAAGTGCTTTTAACGCTGCACAAACCGCATACTGAGTGAATACTGCCATTCTTTTAGCATCTTTTCGGTCTATATACTTACCAGGATCAAAATCCTTAATTTCAGCTCCTATTTGACTAGGATACTCTTCAGGATCAAAATTTTCAATCCTTGATACACCTGATTTACCATCTATTAAATTATTCCAGAACTCTTTTGCTTCCATACCAAGGGCTGAAACAACTCCAAGTCCTGTTATTACAACTCTATTACTCATATTTTTGAACCTCCAAATTTATATTTTTTTAATTGCTTTTTTTAAACTTGCTTTATCTTCAACATTGTATGTTTTAATTGAACGATCTATTCTTCTCATAAGAGCTTTTAATACTCTGCCTGGACCAACTTCAAGGGCAACATCTATACCTTTACTGCTCATTAATTCCATACTTTCAACCCATCTAACCGGACTAGTTAACTGTTTTTCTAAAGCTGATACAATTTCATTTCTATCTTTCACTATATCAGCAGTACTGTTAGCAACCACCGGAATTGATGGATCATTAAAATCAATGTCTTCTATATATTTTTTCAATTTATTTTTCGCTGGTTCCATAAGCTGTGAATGAAAAGCTGAACTAACATTTAGTTCAACAACTTTTTTAGCTCCTTCTTCAGATGCTAATTCCATTGCTTTTTTTATAGCTTCCTTTTCACCAGAAATAACAATTTGCATCGGTGAATTAATATTTGCTAGTTCACAGACTCCATCAACTTTATTACATATTTCCTCAATCCTTGATTGATCTAAAGCAATTATAGCTGCCATTGTACCTTCAGAACCATCTGTAACAGCAGAAGCCATTAATTCTCCTCTTTTTCTTACTAACTTTAGTCCAGTTTCAAAGTCAAAAACTCCTGCCGCACAAAGTGCTGCATATTCTCCTAAACTATGACCAGCTACCATTTCAGGTTCTATACCTTCTTTTTTTAATAATTCATAAGCTATCATACTTACTGTAAATATAGCTGGTTGTGTATTTTGTGTTTCTGTTAGTTTTTCTTCAGGTCCTTCAAAACAAAGTTTCTTTAAATCAAAACCTAATATATTATTTGCTTTTTCAAAATATTCTTTGGCCAATTCAAAATTTTCATAAAAATCTTTTCCCATCTCTACATATTGGGATCCTTGACCAGGAAATACAAAAGCTAATTTACTCATTATCAATCACTCCATTAATTATTATATGTTTTCATTCCACTCAATTACAGTTGCTGCCCAGGTTAGACCAGCACCAAAAGCTACTAATAGAAGATTATCTCCATTAGAAATTTTACCGTTTTCTCTAGCTTCTGCCATTGCAATTGCAACAGAAGCACTTGATGTATTACCCAGATCTGGTAAATTTACATATACTTGATCTTCATCAAGCTTTAATCTTCTTCGTGCTGATTCAATTATTCTAGTATTAGCCTGGTGAGGAATCAGTAAATCAATATCATCTGTAGTTAGATTTGCCTTTTTTATTACATCAATTGATGCTTTTTTCATTGTTTTAACAGCAAATTTAAAGACTGGGTTACCTTCCATTCTTATATAATGTTGTTTGTTTTTAATAGTTTCTAATGTTGCAGGATTTCTTGATCCACCTGCTTCTATATAAAGAGCATCTGCTCCACTGCCATCAGACCCTAAGTCGAAAGATAAAAATCCACCTTTATTAGTTGCTTGTAATACAGCAGCTCCTGCACCGTCTCCAAATAAAACACAGGTATTTCTATCTTCCCAATCCGTAATTTTTGATAAAGTTTCAGCACCAATTACTAATACGTTGTCATATAGACCACTCTCAATAAACTGTGCACCAACACTTAAACCATATACAAATCCAGAACAGCCAGCTTCTAGGTCAAAGGCTGCAGCATTATCTGCACCTATTTTGTCCTGTACAATACAGGCTGTAGCAGGAAATACCATATCTGGAGTTACAGTTGATACAATAATCAAATCTAATTGATCAGCATCTAAATTAGCTCTCTTTAAAGCTTCTTTTGAAGCTTCAATAGCTATATCAGATGTTGCAGTGTCTTCATCAACTATTCTTCTTTGTTTTATTCCTGTTCTCTTTCTTATCCATTCATCAGTTGTATCAACGATCTCTTCTAAATCTTTATTTGTCATAACATTTGGGGGTAAATATTTTCCCCAACCTGTTATAGTTGCTTTTCTCATTATACATCCACCTTTCTTAATCCAACAAACTTTGATTGTTTTTAAAAAAATATAGTTTTTACACTACTTTATATATAACCTGGTTTACACCCCCTAAGATGACCACGAAATTTTATATCAGAAAAGGAAAATTATCCCCTTATATATTCATTGTTTTTTTGAATCACTTTTATAGTATCACTAATAATATTATTTATAATTTCTTTAACAGGTAATATATCAGTTACCATACCTGAAATTTGACCTGCCATAACACTTCCCTTATCAATATTACCTTCAATAACTGCTTCTCTTAATTTACCGGAACCAATTTCTTCAATTTTTTCTTTATCTACACCTTCTTGTTCCAATTTATCAATTTTTCGGGTTAATTGGTTTTTTAAATTACGAACAGGATGACCGGTACTTCTACCTGTTACTACTGCATCTCTATCTCTAGCATTTATAATTGCTTCCTTGTACTTTTTATGTGCAATTGATTCATTAGCACAAACAAATCTTGTTCCCATTTGAACACCGGAAGCACCTAATGATAATGCAGCTGCAAATCCTCTACCATCTGCTACACCACCAGCAGCAATTACAGGTACATCAATTGCATCAACAAGTTGAGGAACTAATGTCATTGTTGTTAAGTCTCCAATATGTCCACCAGCTTCAGTTCCTTCAGCAATTACTGCATCAACACCAGTTCTAACTAATCTTTTAGCCAAAGCGACTGATGAAACCACAGGTACTACTTTAATATTGTTTTTTTTGAATCTATCAATAAATTTACTGGGATTACCTGCACCTGTAGTTACAATAGGTACATTTTCTTCAACAACTAAATCTACTATGTCTTTTGCGAATGGTGACAACAACATAATATTTACAGCAAAATTATTGTCAGTAACTTCTTTAACTTTTCTAATTTCTTCTTTTATTACATCTTTGGGAGCATTTCCAGCTCCTATAGTACCTAAACCACCTGCTTTTGATACAGCAGCTGCTAACTCTCCAGTTGCAACCCAAGCCATTCCTCCCTGTACTACAGGATATTTTATATCAAATAAATCACAAATTTCTGTATTAAGATACATTTTAACCACTCCTATAAACATTTATTTCTCTATTTTATTTTTTATTTTTTCTACAACGTTATTTAAAATTGTCTCTCTTGCCACTTTAATAGCACTATAAATTGCCTGTTCATCTGAACTGCCATGACTAATAATTACAGGGGCTTGAAGACCTAATAATGGTGCCCCACCATATTTTCTATAATCAACCTTATCTTTCATTGCTTTTAATTGATCTTTTAATAGTAATGCTCCAATTTTAGATTTGAGATTATCATTAAGAGCTTCTTTTAATAAATCAAATACATAAGAAGCAACACCTTCAGCAGTTTTTAAAACAATGTTTCCAACAAACCCATCACAAACAACCACATCACAATTTCCATTAAATATATCTCTGCCTTCAACATTTCCTATAAAGTTATCAATAAGTTTATTATTTTCAATAAGTTCATATGTATCAAAATTCAATTTATTTCCTTTTTCTTTTTCTTCACCGATACTTAATAATCCGACTCTTGGATTTTTTATATTTAAAACTTCCCTCGCATAAATTTGACCCATTAATGCAAATTGTATCAGATGTTGAGGCTTTGAGTCAACATTTGCCCCAGCATCCAGTACTAAAGACCTACCTATCTTTGAAGGAAAAACCGTTGCAATTGGAGGTCTTTTAATATTTTTTAACCTACCAACTTTAAATATACCTGCTGCCATTGTAGCTCCAGTATTACCCGCTGATATAAAAGCATCAGCTTTTTTATCACTAACTAAATTAGTTCCAACAATTAAGGAAGAATCCTTCTTTTTTCTTAATACATCAGCTGGTTTGTCAGTCATTGTCACTTGTTGTTCAGCATTTACAACTTCTATCTTGTCTATATTATAATTTAATGTATTTAAAATATTATTAATTTTATTAGATTTCCCAGTAACTATACATGTTATATCATCTAACTCATTTACAGCTTTAACAGTACCCTTTAATATTTCTTCAGGAGCATTATCTCCACCCATAGCATCAATTACTATTCTCAATACCATCAACTCCTTTTTATTTTACTATAGTTATATATTATATATTAAATACAATATTCCTACTTTTTATGTATTAATTTTTAGTTTAAATAAAAAAATGGCAGGTCCTTTTATTAAGACCTACCATCTTAATCTTTAGTTGTTTATAACTTTTTCACCTTTATAATATCCACAACTTGGACATGCTCGGTGAGATAATATTAATTCATCACATTCAGGACACTCTACTAAATTTGGAGATTTCAACTTCCAATGAGTACGTCTTTTTCTCTTTTTGGATTTAGAAGTCCGTTTCTTTGGAACCGCCATATCCTAACACCTCCCATTCTTAACCTATTTTTCTTTGTATTCTTTCAGCTTTGCTAACCTTGGATCAACTATTTCCTCTTCACAATCACATTCACCTTCATTGAGATCCTGTCCACAAATTGAACATAATCCTTTACAGTTTTCATCATGTAGAGGTTTAATTGGGATTTCAAGGATAATGTCACTTACTAAAATTGGAAATACATCAACATTTTTTAAATCCTCGATATCTTCTATCAATAACTCATCACTAATCTCAACTTCAATTTGATGAGCATATTCTTTTAAACACCGACTACATTGTAAAATTAATGAAACCTCTAGTTCACCTGTTAAAACAAATGAAGCATCGGTTTTTAAGACATCAAGGTCAATTTTAATTGGATCTTTAATTGAAATTTCATTTCCTCTAAAATCAATATGGTCTGCATCTAACTCTTTTAAGTAATTACGACTACTACCAACTTCTAATAAATCACTTAAATCTAAAATCAATTTTTTCACCTCTGTTGTGAACCAGAGTTAATTATATAAAAGATTATAAATATTTGTCAAGCGTTTTATTGATTTTCTACAATATTTTTTGTATCTCTTGCTATTACTAACTCTTCATTTGTTGGAATAACAAATGCTTTTACTTTAGAGTTTTTAGTAGTTATTTCACGTTCTTCTCCTCTAACTTTATTAGCTTCAGTATCTAATTCAAATCCGAGATTATCTAATTTTTCTAAAATATTTTCTCTTACTCCTGCAGCATTTTCTCCAATACCACCGGTAAATACTACTGCATCAGCACCATTTAATGCTGCAAGATAAGCACCAATGTATTTTCTTACTCTATAGCTAAATACTTGATCAGCTAATTGTGCTCTGTGATTTCCATTATGAGCAGCTTGTCTAACATCTCTAGAGTCATTGCTTATACCTGAAACTCCTAATAAACCGCTTTTTTTATTTAAAATGTTATCAATTTCTTTTGTACTTAAATTTTCTTTATCCATCAAAAATGGAATTATAGCTGGATCAATGTCACCACTTCTAGTACCCATTACTAAGCCTTCTAAAGGAGTCATCCCCATACTAGTATCTACAGAGTCACCCTTGTTTACAGCTGCTATGGAAGCACCGTTTCCTAAATGACAAGTAATAATTTTTAATTCATCAAGATCTTTTTCCATAAGCGCTGCTGCTCTATTTGCAACGTATTTATGGGATGTTCCATGGAAACCATATCTTCTTACACCATGTTCTTCATAGTATTTATATGGTATAGCATAGATATATGCTTTTTCCGGCATACTTTGATGAAAAGCTGTGTCGAATACTCCAACCTGTGGTTTTTTTGGAAGTAGGTCTTTACAAACCCTAATACCCGATAAATTATGTGGATTATGAAGTGGTGCTAATGTAGACACCTCTTCAATTTTATCAATTACTTCATCTGTAATCAGTGTTGAATTAGCAAATTTTTCACCACCGTGTACTACCCTATGTCCAACAGCATTGATTTCATCGATGCTATTTAATACACCAATTTCAGGGTCTAATAACATTTCTACAACATGTTCAATTCCTTCTTTATGGTTTTTAATATCCATTGCTTTTTCTACTTCTTGGCCATTACTGTTTTCATATTCAATTCCTGAATCATCAATACCGATTCTTTCTACTAAACCTTTTGCTAGTACTTTTTCTTCTTCCATATTAAAAAATTGAAACTTAATTGAAGAACTTCCACTGTTTAATACTAAAACTTTCATTAATTTTTTCCTCCTAATTATTATAAATCTTGCGCCTGGGCTGCAGTAATTGCTACTACATTAACAATATCTTCAACAGAACAACCCCTTGAAAGGTCATTTACAGGTTTAGCCATCCCCTGTAAAATTGGTCCTATTGCACTTGCTTTAGCTAATCTTTGTACTAATTTATATCCAATATTACCAGCCTGTAAGTCTGGAAATACTAATACATTTGCTTTACCTGCTACATTACTCCCTGGTGATTTTTTTTGACCTACTTCAGGAACTAATGCTGCATCTGCCTGCATTTCTCCATCTATTAAAAGTTCTGGAGCCATCTCCTTTGCTAAAGAAGTAGCTTCAATAACTTTATCAGCTAATTCATGTTTTGCACTTCCCTTTGTAGAAAATGACAACATCGCAACCGCTGGGTCTACTCCCGGTAATAGTTTTGCTGTATCCGCAGATGAAATTGCAATTTCTGCTAGTTGTTTTACATCTGGATTTGGATTTACTGCAACATCAGAAAAGATAAATATACCATCATGTCCATATTCACTATTTGGAACATCCATAATCATAGCACCTGACACAACTGAAATATTTTCTTTAGTTTTAATAATTTGTAAGGCAGGTCTTAAAACGTCTCCAGTAGCATTAATTGAACCAGCTACCATACCATCTGCTTTTTTTGTATGTACTAATAAAACACCAAAATAAAGAGGATCTTTTATTTGTTCTAAAGCATCTTCTTTATTAATCCCCTTATGTTTTCTAAGATTATAAAATATCTCTGAAAATTCTTCTTTTAAGTCAGATTTATCCGGGTTAATAACTTCAACCCCATCTAAACTAACACCTTCTTTTTTTGCTATATCTTCAACTTTTTTTCTTTCTCCTAATAATATTATGTTTGCTAGATTTTCTTCCCTTATTTTAGGTAAGGCATTAATCATTCTTGGTTCATATCCTTCAGGTAATACAATTGTTTTTTTACTTTCTCTTGCTTTGTTTTTAAATTCATTCATTACATTCATTAATCTCACTCCTCCCCTTGTATTATATTACAATTTTTTTAAAAATTCTATATGCAAATTTAATATAAATCATACTTTGTTATTATGCATATTTTCTGATAAAATACTAATGTAACTGTTAATATTTAATATAAGGATGGTTAAAATGAAAACTACTGGAATAATTGCTGAATATAATCCATTTCATAAAGGACACATTTATCACATAAATCAAAGCAAAAAACTAACCAAATCAGATACAGTTGTTGCTGTAATGTCCGGTAATTTTACTCAAAGAGGCACACCGGCAATCTGTGATAAATGGAAAAGATCTGAAATGGCTCTTAAAAACGGTATAGACCTTTTAATCGAACTACCTCTTTTTTTCAGTATTAGAAGCGCTGAATACTTTGCTAAAGGTTCAATGCAGCTTTTAGATAGATTGGGTATAATAGACAATGTTGCTTTTGGTAGTGAAAACGGAAACATAGATATAATAAATTATATTGCTAAACTTTTAGTGCGAAATGACAGCTATTTTAATAAAAGAATAAAGTATTATTTAAAAGATGGTTATGTATTTCCAGCTGCTAGAAAATATGCTTTAACAGATTTATTAAAAATAGAAAACTTTAATGAATTTAATAATGATAATATCATAGAAATTTTAAACGGATCAAACAATATCTTAGCAATAGAGTATGCTAAAGCTAATCTACAGTATGATTTGAATCTAAATTTAAATACTGTTAAAAGAGTTGGAGAAAATTATTACTCCAAAAATAAAAATAATAAATTTGTAAGTGCAACTTCTGTTAGAGACGCTGTTTATAATAGTAATTTAGACTCTATAAAAGAAAGTATTCCAGAAAAAACTTTTGATATCTTAAAAAATGAGATCAAAAAAAATAAAATACCTATAAATAAAGACTATTTAGGTATTATACTATTGTCTAAGTTAAGAAAACTTAATAAAAACCAAATTTCTAACCTTTTTGATATAAATAATGATTTAGCAGTTAGGCTTAAAAATGCTTCTATTAACAGTGGTAATTACATTGATTTAATAAATTCATTAAATACCAGATCTTATACTAAAACCAGATTTCAAAGAATTCTTTTATATTTATTATTTGAATTAGAAAAAGATTTTTTGAAAAAACATGATAGAATCGGTCCATCTTATATAAGAGTTTTAGGTTTTAATAAAAGAGGTAAAAAACTGCTTTCTGAAATAAATAATAATTCTAAAGTGCCTATTATATATAATCCATCAGAATTTATCGATGAAATAGATTTAAACAGCAAAAAATTTCTTATCAGTTCATTAAGTTATGATATATATGCAACAAATCTTTATACTCTATTATACAAAAATAAAAGTTACAGAAAGGCAAATTTAGATTATACAAATAAAATAATCAAGATAAATTAACCTACACTGAAAATTTAATTAACTCTTGTTTATACTCTCTTTTTGTTAATAATACTATTAAATCATCTTTTATTTGAATACTAATATTTGCTTTTTTCGATGAATCATTTCCCTACTGTTTTTCATATTTTCATTGCCTGTTATAAATAGTCTCATTTTTTAAGCATCTGTATAAAAGTATGACAAATGGATGTATAAATAGATAACATTATTTACCTTCATGACCGATTGGTTCAATATGTACATAGACTAAATCTACTTCGTCAAGTCCTTCAACTACTTTTTTTACATCTTCTCCAATCTCATGGGCTCTATCCAAACTAAAAGCACCATCAACATTTATATGCATATCCACCCTTAATTGAGGACCTACATACTCAGCCACAACTCGATGTACATCTGAAACATCAGGTACTGAAAAAGCAGACTCAACTATTTTTTCAGTTAATTCCAGGTCAGCTCCTCTACCGGTAAGATACCTCACATTTTCCCATACAATTTCCCAGGTTGCTTTGAAAATCCATAATGCAACAAAAAGACCAGCTAAAGGATCAAAATAGGGATGTATAAGACGCGAACCCCAGACACCTAACAAAGCAGAACTAGAAGAAATAATATCAACCAGATTATCCCTGGCACTAGCCTGAATAGCTGGACTATATACCTTCTCACCAATCCTTGAAACCAGATAATACATTATATATTTTACAACTATAGCAACCACCATTACAAAAGTTGTCCACTCCAGTGCTTTTGGTCCTGTTTCACCTGTGAAGCTTTGTATACTCCGCCATACTGCAGCAATTCCAGCAGAAGCCATAACCGCTGCAATAAAAAGACTGACAAGAGGTTCAAACTGTTTATGCCCCTGAGGATGTGTTTCATCGGCTGGACGCTGCGAAAAATATAGGCCTATCCCCATAATTATACTGTAAAGTGTATCCGATAAAGAATTTGCTGCATCAGAGAATACAGCACTACTACCTGAGATCCAGGCAAGTATTCCTTTTATTACTGTTAATAAAAGGTTGCCACCAATAGAAAAAATAATCGCTTTTATATATAATTTCCAGTTTTCAGAATCAGAAACATCAGTTCTTACTCTTTTTAAATTAATAAAGGGAAACTTCATTTCTTCTGGTTTTTCTTGCTCTTGATTCTTTTTTTGATTCTTTTTTAAATTAAATTTGGTCATACCTAGCGCTCCTTATCTCTTTTAATTCATCAATATCTTTTCACATGCTCAGGCACCCAAATCCCTCTTAAAAACATCCCTCCTCAAAAATAGAAAAATGTATTTTCTCCTGTAAACTGCTTAATTCCTTACCTTTTTTTATAGATCTCTTGCACTTTTTTCACAGATTTTGCTGCAACATTAAAAATATCTTAAGAAAACATCATCCATATCTTATTTCTGATTAGGGTGTAGTAGTTGACTTATTAATGAACTTTATACCAGTACTTTCCATAATTTTATTAAATAATTTGATAATCCATCTTTGTTTAGTACCTTTTCCATTTTTATATAAGCAAAATTATATTGTAATTCTATTTCCTTTTCATAAATTACAAACTTAATAAATTTATCAAGCTTTTGTAGTTCAATATAAAAATACATCCCCAATGACTAGGGGGACTGTTAAAAAAAATGGCTATAGTCAACTTTATTAAAATAATATATTTCCTATGTTAGATAAACATTGTTTGATTATATTTCAGTACCTGATAAACAAAATAAAGATTTACAGAAAATAGAATTAATTCAAACAGTAGTATTTTTTAATAACGACTATCTTCTTAAGCACAACCAACTTCTGTATTACTTAATTATAATAAGCAGTTATAAATTACTTATATTGCCATTATAGTTTATTTTACTAAACTGATCAAAAAAAGATCCCTATAGTCTTTAAATTAAGCAGCCTTATCTACATTATTTTTTTCTAAAAATTCTACAGCATCATCAAAAGTTTTTATTGGTACCAATTCAATATTAGTATTTGTTTCTTTAGCTTTTTCATAATTATCCGTTGGCACTAAAAAGACTTCTGCACCTGCTTTTTTAGCAGCTATAATTTTTTGAACGATGCCATCTATTCTTCCTATTTCACCTTCTAAGTTTATTGTTCCAGTCCCTGCAATATTTTTGCCTTTAGTAATATCTTCTTCGGTTAGTTGATTATATATTTCTAAGGCAAACATTCCTCCAGCTGAAGGTCCAATGATATTACCTGTGTTATACTCAACTTCAATTGGAAAGTTATAATTTAAGTTTTTAGTTCCTATAAATATACCTATTGAAGGTAAACCAGGACTTTCTGGCAACTCTATTGTGTAAACAGTTAAATCTATTAGTTGAGTATCTCTTAATACCTGTAACTGGACTTCATCTCCAATTTCTCTGTTTCTAATAATGTCAACTGCTTCAGAAGAAATTTCAACTTCTTTCCCATCAATCTTTTTAATAACATCTCCATTTTCTAGCTTATTATATCCTGAACTAGCTTTTAAAACTTCTATTATTTCAACACCTTCACCAGATACTTCTACAGCATATCCTAATTTTTTTAATGCGACTGCCTCTGCAGTTAATTGACTTTCTTGCATTAAATCAGCCATCATATTTAGGTAATTATTCATATTGATACCTTCAGGTAACTGTTCTGACAACAATTCCAGTTCATAACCTTTTGGTTTAAAAGTTTTAATATAGATGTAATCCCAGATTGTAGCCTTCTGACTACCAACAGCTGTCAACATAAAACTACCTTTAATATTTTCTTTATAGCCATCCTGAACAGTAATAATCGGTCCTAACTTTTCAGCTACTCCTGGTGACATAACATAATATGAAGTTGGTATAAAGTTTATAACTATAAAAAATATAATCAGTATACCGATTAATTTTGTTAATTTATCTTTTCTCATGTATTTTTCCTCACTTAAAATTTCACATTATTTAATATTATATTTTTTCAATAACGCTTTTTCTACTGTTTTAGGAACAACATTATCCATTTCTCCACCAAACTGTGCAACTTCTTTTACAACACTAGAACTTAAAAAGGCATATTTTGAATCTGTCATCAAAAATATTGTCTCAATATCAGAATCTAATTCCTTATTCATTGATGCCATTTGAAACTCACCTTCAAAGTCTGAAACAGCTCTTAGACCTCTTAATATAGCAGAGGCTTTTTTGGATTTTACATAATTTGTAGTTAAACCACTAAAAGAATCTACCTTTACTTTTTTAAAATCACTGGTGACTTCTTTAAGTAATGAAACTCTTTCTTCCATAGAAAATATTGGGTCTTTATTTGGGTTTTGAAAAACAGCAACAATTACTTCATCAAAAATATTTGAAGCTCTCTTAATAATATTTAGATGGCCATTTGTTACTGGATCAAAACTACCAGGGTACACTACACGATCCAACATTTTTATTCCTCCTCATACAAATATACTTTAATTACTGTATCATTATAGTTTCTATCCTTTATTACTATTAATTGTTCAATATCTTCAATTATTTCTCCTTTATGATGTTCTACAATTATAAGAGACCCCTTATGTAATAAGCAATTGTCCAATAATGAATTTAAAGTTTTATTAACTAAATTTTTATTATAAGGCGGATCTAAAAAGACAAGATCATATCTTTTTTCAGTAGACTTCAAAAATTTGAAGACATCATCTTGAACAACTTCAGCCATCTCATTAAATTTACATTTATCAATATTCTCTTCTATAATTTTTACATGCCTTCTGTTTTTTTCAACAAAAGTCATTGAATTTACTCCTCTACTAACTGCTTCTAATCCTAAAGTACCAAATCCGGCAAAAAGATCCAATCCTTTTTCTCTAGGCATATAGGGTAATAACATGCTAAACAATGCTTCTTTTACTCTATCTAAGGTTGGTCTCACTTTTTTAGTTTTAATGCTTTTTAATTTTATGCCACCAGCTTTTCCAGCAATTATTCTCATTAAATCCCTCTTTATTATATTATTATTTTAAGCTCATCAATTTTTTTAGACAAGTTTTTATATTTTTTATCCCAATTATCAATGCTTGTAATTTTATTAGCTTCCTTATTGGCTTTTGCTAATATTTTTGAGTCTTTTAAAATATTTGCAACCTTCAGATCATTAATTCCATGTTGCCTTTTCCCAAAAAATTCACCAGGCCCCCTGATTTCCAAGTCTGCTTCTGATATTTTAAATCCATCATTTGTTTCAGTCATTACTTCTAATCGTTTTTTAGCCTCTTCTGTATTTGGATTAGATATAAGTATACAATAAGCTTGTTTACTACTTCTACCCACTCTTCCTCTTAATTGGTGAAGTTGTGCTAGACCAAATCTTTCAGCATTTTCAACAACCATGATATTTGCTGTTTTTACATCTACACCAACTTCAATTACAGTTGTTGATATTAGGACATCTATATCTTGATTTACAAAATCACTCATTATCTTATTTTTCTCATCACTTTTTAACTGACCATGTAATGCTTTTATATTAAATTCCTTCAAATATGTATTTTCTAAAAGCTCTTTTGTTTCTACTACAGATAAAGCATCTAAATCATCAGAAGGTTCTATAAGTGGACAAACCACATAAACCTGTTCACCATTTGAGATTTTTTCTTTAATAAAATTATAAATTTTATCTCTACTTTTTTGAGTTCTCCAGGTGGTAATAACTGGTTTTCTTCCTGGAGGCATCTCATCAATAATTGAAAAATCAAGATCTCCATACATTGTTAAAGCTAAAGATCTTGGTATTGGTGTGGCGGTCATCACTAATAAATCAGGATTTTTGCCCTTTTTCTTAAGTTTATACCTTTGTTCTACGCCAAATCTATGTTGTTCATCTATTACTATTAAACCTATATCTGAGTAATCAACATCCTTTTGAAATAAGGCATGTGTGCCTATTATTAAATCAACCTTATTATTTTTTATTCTTTGAGTTATATCATTTTTTTCAGATTCTTTTATACTTCCAATTAAAAGCTCAATATTGTAATCAAATTCAGATAACATTTTCTTTAATTTGATATAATGTTGTTCGGCTAATATCTCTGTTGGAGCCATTAATATTCCTTGATATCCATTTTCTATTGTTTTTATCAAAGACATAACAGCCACAACTGTTTTACCTGATCCAACATCTCCCTGAAGTAATCTCTGCATAGGATGCTCTTTTTCCATATCACTTTTTATTTCATCCCAAACATTAGTTTGGGCATCAGTTAACTTAAAATCAAGGTTTTTAATAAATTGATTTAACTGAGCATCTTTTTTTTCATGTTTAATTCCTGATTTTTTGCGATAATTTTTCTTGCGATTCAACATAATAATTTCAAACAATAAAAGTTCTTCAAAAGCCAATCTATTTCTTGCTTGAACAAAGGTTTTTCTGTCTTGAGGAAAGTGCATATTGAAAATTGCTTCTTTGATATTAACATAGTTATATTTATTAATAATATACTTAGGTAAAAATTCATTTAAATCATTAATATGTTCTTTTAAAGCTTGATAAATTATATACCTAATTCTTTTTTGAGTTATTCCCTCTGTTAGGGAATAAATTGGTACAACTCTTCCCGTATGAATAGTTGGTTCATCTTCCTTAATTTCTTCATATGTTGGATTTAAAATCTCTTTTTTATTGTATTTATAATAACTTTTTTCATTTAATTGGCCATAAAGATTAAACTTTTCCCCTTTTTTAAAAACATCATTTAGATATGATTGGTTAAACCAGGTACTAACAACTGTATCAGTACCATCAGTAAATGTTACTTTTAGTATAGATTTATATCTACCTCTTTTAATAAGGTTTTTATCTAAAACCTTAACCTTTAAAGCTATGTCTTCTTTAGGTCTAATAAATCTAATCTCTTTAAATTTTCCACGATCTTCATAAGATCTGGGAAAGTAATAAAATAGATCTTCAAGTATATTTATATCTAATTTTTTAAGTTTTTTTTCAAACTTAGGTCCTACACCAGTTAAGAATCTAATTTCTTCATTATTAGATTTACTCATCTATGTACTTACCACCCTTAAAAAGAATAATACCATATACAGAAGGCCCTGTATGGCTGACTATAACAGATCCAACATTATTTTTAAAGTAATCATAATTTATCTTTTGCAAATTCAAATATTCTTTAAATTTATCTTCAAACTCTTTTGCATATTCATATTCACCATATAAAAGACCAAACCAATATTTATTATCAGACTTATTTTTAGATATATAACTTTCACTATAATTCATAAATTTTTTATGAATATTATTATTTCCTCTTACTTTACCAATCGGTTCAACACTAGTTGAATTAAAGTCTAATTTCAAAATAGGTTTTAGGTTAATTAAGTTTCCTATGAATGATTCTGCCTTATTTATTCTTCCACCCTTTTGTAAATATGATAAATTATCAACTGTTAAATAAATCACCATATCTTTACGAGCCATTTCTAATATATCAACTATTTTATCTAGTTTGTAGTCTTTATTGATTAATTTTGCCGCTAAGATTACTAAAAAGCCTAATCCCATAGAAGTAGATTTCGAGTCTACTATTGTAACATTAAATTTTGAATTTTCTTTTAATGCTAACTTCGCTGATTGTATTGTGCCACTTAAGTGTTCTGATAAATGTATTGAAAGTATGTGATCATATTGTTGATTTAATTTTTCATATATTTCTGTAAACTCTCCAGCAGAAGGTTGAGAAGTTGTTGGTAGTTGATCTGTATTTTTAATTTTTTTTAAAAACTCCTCTGATGTTATATCAACTTTATCCTTATACTGTTTATTTTCCAAACTAACTGTTAATGGAATCACATTAACATTATATTCATTTAATATATCTTCTGGTAGATCACATGTGCTGTCGGTTAAAATACCTATTTTCATTATTATTACCTCGCTTATTATTTATTCTAGTGAAATTATATATGGATATAGTGGTTGACCACCTTTATATATTTCCACCTCTGCATCACTCGATCTTTCTGTAAACTTCTTTTTGATCTCTTGTGCGTCTTCTTCTGATGCACCATCTCCAAAATAGATAGTTATTAAGTCTTCATCTTCCCAATCACTTTTAATAAGTTCTTCGATAACTTCAAGTTCACTATTACCTACTGCTTTAATTGTACCGTTAACCAAACCTAGTACATCATTTTCTTCAATTTCATAACCATTTACCTTTGAATTTTTTACAGCATTTGTTATTTCAATTGTTTTTACGTTTATAATTTCAGATTCCATATTATTTTTCAAATCTTCTAATTCTTCTTGGTCATTAAATACTAGTAAAGCTGCAATAGCTTGCGGAATAGCTTTGGTTTCAACTACGCTTATATCTTTATCAGATAATGATGAAGCTTGTTGGGCAGCAGAAATTATATTTTTATTATTAGGTAGTATTAAAACTTTATCTTGATCAATCTTCTCTAATGCATCTACAAAATCATTTATACTTGGATTCATAGACTGTCCACCATCAATAATCAAGTCTACTCCGAGTTCTAATAGAATATTTTTTATTCCTTTACCTTTGGCAACAGCAATAATACCTGTTTTTCTATTTAGTTCTTTTACTTTAGAATTCATTATTAACTTTTCATCAAAATCTTCTGTACTGTTATCTTTTAAGTTATCATATTCTTCCTTTTGTTTCATTTCATGTTTTTCTCTCATTTCAGCATTTTGTAGTTTCATATTATCAATTTTTATATCTTTTAAACTACCTGTTTTTAATGCATACTCAAGTATGATTCCAGGATGATTGGTGTGAATATGAATTTTGATAATTTCTTCATCACCCACAACCATAAGTGAGTCTCCAAACTGCTCAATATCATTTTTTATTTCTTCAATATCAACTGACTTATCTTTAACATTGATTAAAGTTTGAGTACAGTAACCATATTTTAAATCAACTTCTTCTTCAGAAACTTCTCTTTTAGTTACTTTTTTTTCTGTAACCTCTACTTTTCCAGTTAAACCTGCCCTCATACCTTCTAATATAGTCAGATATCCTTGCCCACCAGCATCGACAACACCTGCTTCCTTTAATTGGGGAAGCTGTTCAGGAGTCTTATTTAACGCCTTATGAGCACTTTCAATAACTTTTTCAAGTAACTGATCAATGTCTTCAATATCTCTTAGGTCTTCTGCTCTTTTAGCTGCTTTTCTAGATACTGTTAAAATTGTACCTTCAACAGGTTTTAAAACACCCTGATAGGCTATTCTAGCAGCCATTGATAATGATTTTATCAAATCCTCATTACCCATTACCTTTTTATATTTATTTGCTTCTGAAAAACCTCTTAAAAGCTGAGATAATATAACACCTGAGTTACCTCTCGCTCCCATTAATGCTCCTTTTGAAAGAGCTTGAGTTAACTTATCAATTCTTTCAGATTTAACCTGATCTAAGTTTTCTACAGCTTCCTGAAAAGTAAGTAACATATTTGTACCGGTATCACCATCAGGTACAGGAAAAACATTTAAAGAATCAATATATGACTGTTGGTCTTTAAGTCTATTTAATGCACCATAACACATCTTTTTAAATAATTTTCCGTTTATTGTTTTTATTACTTCATTCTGTGCCATTACCTATTCTCACTCCCTGGACGTTTATGTCGATATTATTAACTTCAATTCCTAATCTATTTTTTAAAGTATATTTAACTCGATCGATTATATTATTTGCAACCTCATGAATGTTTGTTCCATATTCAACAACAATGTTTAATTCAACCTTTAGTTTATCTTCCTGTATTTCAACTGATACACCTTTACTTAGATTATCCCAACCTAATAACTCAGCTATACCATCCTGCATATTTTTTGAAGACATACCTACTAATCCATAGCATTCCATAGCTGAAAGGCCGGCTACAGTTTCTATTACTTGTTCAGCTATTAATATTTTACCAAAATTATTTTCAATCTCTTTAACCATTTTTTTCACCTCTCTTTATTTACATTGTAATTTTACTATATATTGATATATCTTGCAACATAGATAGTTTTTTCTTTAAACTTTAACTTTTTTTTTAGTTATTTTATTCCATAATTTAATAAATTACTTGTCACACCCCTCTATTGTGTGTTAAAATAATATTTGACTGAAAAAAGTTATATAAGATACAGGAGGTGTTACAAATGGCCAAACATTGTGAAATATGTGGTAAAGGTAGTAATAATGCAAATAGAATCAGAAGACGTGGTAAAGCTAAGAAAAAAGGTGGAGTTGGTAGAAATGTAACAAGTGTTACAAGTCGTACCCAAAAACCTAACCTTCATAAAGTTAAAGCGATTGTTGATGGTAAAAAACAAAAAGTTACTGTTTGTGCTAAATGTCTTAAAGCAGGTAAAGTTCAACGTGCATATTAATAGATTTTTCATAACGGGGTTTATTCATAATCAAATGAATAAACTCCTTTTTAATTTACCTTAAGTTATTTATAATCTTTTCTTTTACTTTGTTAAAACTCTCCTTTTTTCTTGTTAAACCATTATCTATGGCTTCTTTTGCACAAGCCAAGGCAACTTCTCTTACGATTTTTTTATTAAATAAATCGGGAATTATTTTATCTTTATTTAAATTTTTTTGTCCTATTTCAGCAATTGCATAAGCAGCTTTTAGTTTCATTCCTTCACTAATCTCTTCTGCACTGGCATCTAAAACCCCTCTGAAAATCCCAGGAAATGCTAAAACGTTATTTATCTGATTACTATAATCAGACCTTCCTGTTGCAACAATATATGCTCCAGCTTCTTTTGCATCTGTAGGGTCTATTTCTGGATCTGGATTTGCTAATGCAAAAATTATTGGTTTAGAATTCATAGATTTAACCATTTTTTTATTTAAAATATCTGAAGTAGATACACCAATAAAAACATCAGCCCCAACTATCACCTCATCTAACTCTCCACTATTTGTTTGTTTAGTTATTTTAGCTAGTTCATTAAGATACTTATCATTTTCTCTTCTGTTTTTATATACTACACCGTTAATATCTAACACAGTAATATTATTTACACCAGCAACTGTAAGTAGTTTTGTTACTGCATAACCTGCAGCACCGGCCCCAGTTATCACAACTTTAATATCTTCTATGTTTTTATCAACTAACTTTAAAGCATTAATTAAACCAGCTAACACTACAACAGCTGTACCATGCTGGTCATCATGAAAAACTGGTATATTAAGTTTTTCTTTTAAACTTTTCTCAATTTCAAAACAGTGGGGTGCTTTAATATCTTCCAGATTTATTCCCCCTAAAGAGGAACTTAAATTTACTACATTTTGAATAAATTCTCTATTATTATTTCTTTTTATACAAAGTGGGTATGCATCAACATTAGCAAATTCTTTAAATAATATTGCCTTTCCTTCCATAACTGGAAGAGCAGCCTCTGGACCGATATCCCCCAAACCTAAAACAGCACTACCATCAGAAATAACAGCAACACTATTACTTTTTATAGTGTAGTCATATAATTGTTCTTTATCTTTAATTATTTCTTTACAGACTTCAGCTACTCCCGGTGTATAAAGTAAACTGAGATCTTTTTTATCCTTTAATTTATATTTACTTTTTATTGAAAGTTTACCTTGAAGTTTTTTGTGTAATTTAAGTGCTTCATCTTTATAATTCATCTGATTGCCTCAATTCATTATACTTATTTTGTCCACTTTCATATAAATCATTACCATAACTATCATTAATAACAACCAAGGGGAACTTACTTACCTTTAATAGTCGAATAGCTTCTGTCTTTAGTTCGGGATAGGCAATTATCTTTGAATCAATAATTGTTTTTGACAACAATGCAGCAGCACCACCTGTGGCTGCAAAGTAAATTGCTTTGTTTTCTACTATAGATTTTTTTACTTCTTTTGAACGAGGACCTTTACCAATCATACCTTTAAGACCATTTTTTAAAAGTATTGGTGTGAATTTATCCATACGATAGCTTGTTGTTGGACCACATGCTCCTATAACTTGACCTGGTTTTGAAGGTGCGGGACCAGTATAATAAATAACTGCATCCTTTAAATCAATTGGTAGTTCTTTGTTGTTGCTTAAAAGATTAAATAATTTTTGATGAGCTTGGTCGCGTGCTGTATATATATAACCACTTAAATATATCCTATCTCCAGCTTTTAGTTTTTTTATTTTTTTTTCTGTTAAAGGTGTTTCTATTTCCATTTTTATCACCTAGTTATATAGTAATTGAAATATGACGTGATGCATGACAGTTAATATTGACTGCTACAGGCAATGAAGCTATGTGACAGGGGTAAGTTAATACCTTTATATCTAAAGCTGTTACTGTACCTCCTAAGCCCGCTGGTCCTATTCCGGTTTTATTTACTTCTTTAAGTATCCTTTGTTCAAATTCTTTAACATGATTGTTCTTTTTTTTGTCTGATACTAAGGCTTTTTTTGAAAGTAAAGCAGCTTTTTCAAATGTACCACCAATTCCAATACCTAAAATATATGGTGGACAGGCATTTGCCCCTGCATTTTTAACAGTATCAATAATAAATTTTATTATTTCTTCTTTGGTTGCAGTAGGGTTAAACATATTTATTTTACTCATGTTTTCACTGCCAGCACCTTTAATTAACACTTTGAAATTCAACTTATTACCTGGTACTCGTTCTGTATATATTACAGCTGGAGTATTATCACCTGTATTTTCACGATCAAAAGGATCTTTTACAACTGATTTTCTTAAAAATCCTTCATTATAACCAATTTTAATACCAAAGTTTATTGCTTCCAAAAGATCTCCTTCAATAAAAACCTCTTCACCAATTTCAGCAAAAATAACTACAATTCCTGTATCCTGACAGATTGGTATTTTTTCACTTTCTGCAGTCTTAGCATTTTTTATCAAATCTTTTAATACATCTTTACCCAATATGGATTTTTCATCTTTTAGGGCTTGATTAAACTTAGCTAACAAATCTTCACTTATGGAAAAATTTGCAGTTTGAACTGCTTCTGCTATTTCTTTTGTTATGATTTCTTTATCAATTTTTCTCATAATATACTCCTATCAACATTTTTGACAGATGAAATATAACAATTTACCTTGATCAACATCTATGAATGCTTTATTTTCTATTATAACATTACTTATACCTCGGCTGCTTTCTCTTTTTAACTTATAATTATTTAATTCATATTTAAAACCACTTAATTTATTTATAATAGTATCTTTAGTTAATGAAAATATCGAAACTGTATAGTCTTTTTTATTATTTATAATCTTTGTATCATTAACTATACCAATTTGTATTCCGGGTTCGATTATTTTAGCATTAATTCCATTTTTTAAAGCATAGTCTAAAAGTATGATATTCCCATATTGCTGATCTAACCTACCACCTGTTGCTCCTATAATACTTATGTTTTTTATATCTTTATCTTTACAGTAATCAATGGCTAATTCCCCATCAGTTTTATCTTTATCACTACTGAATTCATAGATTTCACCATTAAAATCTTTTAACATTTTTGAATCTCTTTGCAAAGAATCAAAATCACCAATAATGGTATCTGGTTCTTGTTTTGTTATTTTCTTTAAGAATTTATATCCACCATCCACAGTTATTATATTATCATAGGGTTCGACTAATTTAAAAAACTCTTTTTTGTTTTCAATATTTACTCCGTTAAGAACAATTAGAGTTTCTCTCATTTAAAATCAACTACTTCCCAAGATCTTTCTAAATTTGTTTAGATTATCTTCTGGATTTCCTTTAAAAATTGTTGAACCACTAACAATTAGATCTGCACCAGCATCTACAACTTCGTTAATGTTTTCAAAATTGATACCACCATCTATTTCTATTATGGTATCTGTATTACTTTTTTCAACCATCTCTTTTAACCTTTTTAATTTATTTAAAGAACTTTGAATAAACTTTTGTCCACCAAATCCAGGGTTTACAGACATCAGTAAAATTAAATCAACATCATCAATAATATACTTTAATGTGTTTAAATCTGTGCCTGGGTTAAGAGTAACACCAGCTTTACAACCTTCATTTTTTATCATTTGAACTGCTCTATGAATATGGTGAGTTGCTTCAACATGTACAGTTATTATATCACTGCCTGCTTCGGCAAATTCTTTAATATATTTTTCTGGCTCTACTATCATTAAATGTGTATCAAATATTTGGTCACTATGAGGTCTTATAGCCTTAATAATTGGAGGGCCATAAGTTATATTTGGAACAAACCTTCCATCCATTATATCTAGATGAAGATACTTTGTAGAACTTACCTTATTTACTTCTTCTTTTAAATTACTAAAGTCTGCTGATAAAATTGACGGTGCAAAATTAACCATATATATCATCCTCTTTTTCTTTTAATTCTTGGAATATTTTTTTATAGCTTTGATATCTTGAATCATAAATTATATTTTCTTGTACTTTCTTTTTTACCTCACATCCCGGTTCATGAGTGTGAGTACAGGTATTAAACTTACATTTATTATTGTATTCTTCGAATTCCGGAAAGTAGTATCTAAGTTCATTAGATTCAATATTTTCTATATCTATACTAGTAAATCCAGGAGTATCTACAATATATCCTTTACTAGAAAGTGGTATAAGTTCTACATGACTTGTAGTATGCACTCCTCTTTTTAATTTGCGGCTTACTTCTTTTGTAGGAATTTCACTATCTTTTACAATACTGTTAATTAAGGTTGATTTTCCACTACCACTAGGACCTGCAATTACAGATATATAGTTTTCTAATTCAGTATAAAGATTATTTAAACCCAGATGGTTTTTAGCACTTATAAAAAAGGTCTGATATCCAATATCATTATATTTAAATAATCTTTCTTGAAATTCATCCAAGTTATCAACTAAATCCATTTTATTAAAAACCAATAAAGGCTTTAAACCAGAAGATTCTGCCATTAAAATAAACCGATCTAATAACTTCTCGTCTAAAGGAGGATTTTTTAGTGAATGCATTAAAAGCACTTGTTCAACATTGGCAACCTTAGGTCTCTCTAATAAATTTTTTCTTGATTTTACAGCTTCTACAATTTGTTCTTTTGGATCAATTACTGCAATATCACCTGGATATACATTCTTTTGTATTTTTCCTCTAATTCCACACTTGTGAACTTTACCATTAGTCTTTACAAAGAAAAATCCACCTAATGTTTTTGTAATAATACCCTCCATCAAAAACCTCCTATTTAACTATCTATCTTTTGTTCTTTTATAAGTTGTCCGTCTCTATAAATTTTTAATACACTTGGCCCAACACTGTATATAGTCTTGTTTACATATTCACCTGGGCTATGAACTCTTTGGTATGCTATTTCTTCACCATTACTGTCATTAACAACTATTTTTATTTCTTGTTCATCTGTACCTACTATATTAATTCCAATATTTGTACTGTGTTCTTCAAAACCACCATTATTAATAAGTCCTGTACTTATTTGTAAATTTACTGAAGAACCGTCAGGTACTTCTTCTCCACCTTTAAACTCTTGACTAATAATTAAACCTTCGTCATACCTTGTAGACTCATTATAAGATAGTTGTCCAACTTTTAGACCACTTTGTTGTATTAATTCAAAAGCCCTATCCCTTTGTAATCCAATCAAGGAAGGCATAATTGCCATTTCAGGCTTTGGGCCGTCACTTACAGTAAGTTTTATAGGAGTATTAATTTCTATTTCACTCCCTGGTACTGGATCTTGAGAGATTACATGATTTTCACTTAATATCTCACTATACACATAGTTTATTTCATCTAATTTCAAACCTAAATTATCTATAACAACTTCAGCCTCTCTTAAAGGGCGACCATTAAAGTCTGGAATTTCAACTATTTTTGGCCCTTGGCTAACTGTAACCACAATTTTTCTGGTTTGTTTTACTCTTTCACCAGGTTTTGGTTCCTGAGTAACTATATTTCCTTTTTTAATATCATTATGAAAAACTTCTTCAGAAACTTCAATACTTAAACCCTGTTGTGCAGCTATATCCTCAGCTTCTGATATTTCAGTTTCAATAAAATCAGGTACTTTCACAATTGGCACTTCTGTATATACTTTAAAAAAGTAAATTACACCAAAAACTGCTGTTGAAGCAAGTAATACTAATACCACAGTCCAGATAATCCATTTTCTTACTTTAGAAGTTTCTTGAGGCTTATGAACAACATATTCTTTACTTTTTTCTTCATCTTTACTACTGCCTTTCACTTTTTCGTTAGAACTACTTTTTTTGTTTATGTCAGATTTATTTAATATTTTAGTTTTGTTATTCTGATCATCAATATTTTTTCCTTTATTATACTTTTCTTTTACCTCTATATTTTTTAATGTTTTTACAATCTCTTCTCTCAACTGAGCTGCATTTTTATGCCTATCTTTAGGATCTTTAGATAATGCCTTCATAACCAAATTATTTACCTCTTCAGGTATTGAAGGACTTAATTCTATTAATTCTTTCGGTTCTTTTTGTATATGTTTAAGTGCAACTGAAATAGGACTTTCTCCATCAAAAGGAACCTGACCACTGATCATTTCATATAATACTATACCTATTGAATATATATCAGAATAAGTACTTATTTCTCTACCCTGTGCCTGTTCTGGAGAAAAGTAATTTGCACTACCCATTATTGTATCAGTTATTGTCATTGTTGAAGAAGTGACTGCTCTTGCAATACCAAAATCAGTTACTTTAACCTGATTGTTATCAGTAATCAAAATATTATGAGGTTTTATATCACAGTGAATAATATTATTTTCGTGAGCAACTTCTACACCAGCTGTTACCTGGTTTGCAATGTCTAATGCTTCTACAACAGATAGTTTACCTCTTTTTTTTATTATACTTTTTAAATCTCTACCTTCAATAAACTCCATGACAAGATAAAGACTGTTTTCACTTTCAACAATATCGTAGATGCTAACTACATTTGGATGAGTTATTTTAGCCACGGCTTTAGCTTCATGCCTAAATTTATTTATAAAGTCCTCATCAGATACAAATTCTGGCCGAAGCATTTTTATTGCAACTTTTCTATCAAGCAGTATATCTTTTGCTTCATAGACTAAAGCCATCCCACCGCTTCCAATTTGTCTTTCAATTTTATATCGATCATTTAAAAGTTTACCAATCATTTTGACACCTCATATAGTTATATACTGCCCATTATTATAGTAATATTATCTTGTCCACCATTTTGTAAGGCCTTTTCACCTAGGGCTTCGATCATATCTTTCACATTATCATAATTTTGAAATACTTTTTCTATGTTTTTAAACCTAATCATATCTGTAAGTCCATCTGTACATAACATAACGATATTATTGGACTTTATGTCTAACTTATCAGACTGTATTTCCAAGTCTTTATCGATACCTAATGCTTGTGTAATAATATTTTTTTGCGGATGATTAAAAGCTTCATCGGGGTCAATTGACTTGTTTTTGATCAAATTATTTACCAGTGAATGATCTGTAGTAACCTGTTTTAGCATTTCATCATAAAGATAAATCCTACTGTCACCCACATGTCCAAAGTAAAGTGTATCATCTTTTATTATAGTTAATGTTAAAGTTGTTCCCATTTCTTTAAGTTCGACATCTTCTTTGGAATATGCAAAGATATCTTTATTAGCATTATTAATTACATATTCAATCTGTTTCATTATATTATCATTAAAATTAAAAGAATAGTTTTTTATACTTTCAATTGCAATACTGCTTGCTACTTCACCTGCATTATGTCCACCCATACCATCAGCTACCGCTAATATATAGTGGCCATTTTTAAGCTCTAGTTTTAAAAAACTATCTTCATTATTTTGTCGCTTATTACCAATGTTGGTAAAAACATGAAAACTCATCTTTAACCTCCACCTTTTAAGCCAAATCTCAACTGTCCACAGGCTGCCTTAATATTTGTACCTTTTTCAATTCTAATACTAACAGGAATTCTTACTTTTTCCAACTCACTTTTGAATTTTTCTACTTTATATTTTTGTGGTTTTTTAATATTTAATTCCGGTACTGGATTAACTGGAATTAAATTTACATGAACTAATTTGTTTTTCAATAAACTAATTAACTGATTAATATGGACATCACTATCATTGACATCTTTTATCAAAACATATTCGAAAGTAACCCTTCGATTAGTTTTTTTAATATAATAATCAACAGCATCAAACAATTTAGATAAATTATATTTTTTATTTATTGGCATTAATTTATCTCTTAATTTATCATTGGGAGCATTTAAAGAAATTGCTAACCCTATTTGATCATTATTATCAGCTAATTTTTTGATTTTATCAACAATACCTGAAGTAGATATTGTCATTCTTCGCATTCCAATATTTAATCCATTTTGATCATTTAAAACTCTGACTGCATCCATTACATTATTATAATTTAAAAATGGTTCACCCATTCCCATAAAAACAATGTTTGTTATTTTAGGACTACCAAAACTTTCATGGCTTATATCAGTTTGTATTTTCAATATTTGTTCAATAATTTCAGCAGTTGAAAGATCTCGTTTTAGTCCATCAATCCCGGTTGCACAAAATTTGCAACCAATTGAACAACCAATTTGACTTGAAACACAGATTGAATATCTGTTTTCATCTTCATATGGTAAAAACACACTTTCAACTAAATTATTATCTTTAGTTTCCCACAAATATTTTTGAGTACCATCCTCGGCAACTAATTTTTTATTTAATTTCAAAGTATTTATTTCATATTTATCATTTAACTTTGTAACAAGTCCACTTGGAAGATTAGACATATTTGAAAAGTCCAATACACCGTTTTTATAAATCCAATTAAATACTTGTTTTGCTCTAAAGGACTGTATCTTTTGTTTATCAAATTCTTTTTTTAATTCATTTTGATTAAAATTTAAAATATTTTTTTTAGTCATTTCTTCCCATTCCAAATAAGAGTACAATTCTAACTAAGTTTGCAAGCGCTACTAAAGTAGCAGAAACATAAGTAAAGGCTGCTGCCCTGAGAACCTTTTTTGCACCATTTAACTCATCTGTATTTAAAATACTATTATTTTTAAGCATTGTTAATGCTCTAGTACTTGCATTAAATTCTACTGGTAATGTAACGAGATGGAAAACAAATGCACCAAAAAACATTATGAAACCTAGTACAATTAAAAACTGTGTCTGGAGAAAAAATCCAATAATTGCCATTGGTAGTCCCCAACTGGAACCAATACTTGCTGCAGGAACTAAACTAGCTCTTAATTTTAAAGGCTTATACCCCTTAGCATCTTGGATAGCATGTCCAGCTTCATGAGCCGCAACTCCTATTGCTGCAACTGAATTACTGCCATAAATGTTTTCAGATAGATTCAATACTTTTTTCTTGGGATCATAATGGTCTGTTAGTTTACCTTTTATTTTCTGAACGTCAACATCATTAATTCCATTTTCAGTTAATAAATTTCTAACAATTTCATCAGCACTCATATTTTTATTAGTACTTATTTTTGAATACTTATTAAAAGTACTTTTAACTTTATACTGGGCATACATAGCAATCAACATAACGGGTATTAAAATTATAATAGTTGGTTCATAAAAAAACATAGATATCACCTCTCATATTTAAATGTACATATAAATTTTATTTATTATTTTCTAACTTTGTATAATCTTCAATAGAGTATCCTCTTAAAAAATCATCATATTTCATTCTTTTTTTTCCTGACAGTTGAAGTTCGTTTATTTTTACAATATTATCACCAGTTTGAATTGATAAACCGTCGTTTGGATCAGCTTTTAGGATAGTACCTGGCTCTTTATCACTCGTTTTTTCAGTAACTTCTATCTCATATACTTTTAAAAGTTTTGACTCTAGGTAGGTAAAAGATCCCGGCCAAGGATTCATTGCTCTAACGAAATTTTTTATATATTCTGCGTTATTTGACCAATCAATTAAGCCATCATCTTTACTAAGCTGACTAGTATAACTGGATTTATTATCATCTTGTTTAGTGCTTTTTATATTACCTGGATTATTTACAAAATCTAAAATTGTTTCTTCAAGTAATTTTGCGCCAACAGATGCTAATCTATCATGCAGCTTACCGGCATTATCATCTTCTTTTATAATAACTTCTCTTTGTTTGATAATATCACCGGTATCTAGCCCCTCATCCATAAACATTGTAGTTACACCTGTTTTTTCTTTGCCATCTAGGATAGCTTGTTGAATAGGACTTGATCCTCTGTATTCAGATAATAATGAAGCATGCAAATTAATACATCCATACTTCGGTATATCAAGTAACTTTTTAGATAATATCTGACCATAAGCTACTACAATTAATAAATCAACATTTAATTTTTCTAATTTATTTATTGTTGATTCATCATTAATATTTTTAGGTTGTATAACTTTTAAATCATATTTTTTAGCTATTTTTTTCACAGGGGGGTATTGAACTTTTTTCCCTCTACCCCTTTTTCTATCTGGTTGTGTTATTACAGATTTAATGTTTAATTTATCATTTTCTGATAAAATTTCTAAGCTGGGTACTGCAAAATCAGGTGTACCGGCAAAAACAACATTCATTTTATTATCACTCCACATTATCTTCTTTAATTTCTATTGCTTTATCTACAAAAAGAGTTCCGTCTAAATGATCTATCTCATGCAAAAATGCTCTTGCTTTTAATCCTTCTAATTTATACTTAACTTCTTCACTATTTTCATTAACCCCTTCAATTGTTGCTTTTTCAGCTCTTTTTACTATACCTGTTCTACCAGGAACACTTAAACATCCTTCTTCAGCTAAGGCCTCACCTTCTTTAACAATAACAGATGGATTTATTAAAATCCTAAGGTCATCTTCTACTTTAACTACAATTACCCTTTGTAATATACCAATCTGTGGGGCAGCCAAACCTATTCCATCAGCGGCTTCCATAGAATCTATCATATTTTCAATCAGTTGTTTTGTCTTTTCATTTATATTTTTAACTTCGTTTGATTTACTTCTTAAAACTGGATCCCCAATTTTTCTTATTGGTAGTACAGCCACTTCATTCACCTCTTTTTTGTATTATAACATTGATAATGGATCTACATCAATATTATACTTTACATTTGTTGTTATATCAGTTAAGTATTTATCTTTAAATTCAGATATGAAATCTGTGCGATCTTTGATAGTATCGAATTTAAGTAATACTTGAACCCTGTATTCACCCCTGATTCTTTCAATAGGAGCTGATGATGGTCCAATTATTTTTTCAATTTGTTTATATTCTTTTATACTATTATACAACTTTTTAGCTGAATTTTCAGCTTTCTTTTTATATTGGTGTGCTAAAGTAATATTAATTAGTTCTTTAAAAGGAGGATATTTTAATATTTTTCTTAAACTTATCTCCTTTTTATAAAAATATTCATAATTATGGTCCTTAGCTGCTAATATACTGTAATGTTCAGGGTTATAGGTCTGTATAACTACTTTACCTTTTTTAGTCCCTCTGCCAGTTCTACCAGCTACCTGAGTTAATAACTGAAAGGTTCTTTCAGCAGATCTAAAATCAGGTAGGTTCATTATCGTATCAGCTGTTATTACTCCAACTAAGGAAATATTGGGATAATCATGTCCTTTTGCTACCATTTGAGTTCCAATCAAAATATCTATTTCTTGATTTTCTATCTTATCAAGTATTTTACGATGAGCTCCTTTTTTTGTAGTTGTATCATAGTCCATTCTGGCAACCTTAGCATTTGGAAATTTCTTTTTTACCTCTTTTTCTATCTTTTCAGTTCCTACTCCAAAGTCTTTTATATATTTACTACTGCAGTTTGGACAGTATTTAGGTATTTTTTTGGTATTTCCACAGTAATGACAAACCAACTCATCTTTATTTTGATGGTAAGTCATTGAAATATCACAGTTATCACATTTAATTACTTCTCCACAACTTCTACATAGTACAAAACTAGAATAACCACGTCGGTTTAAAAACAATATTGCCTGTTGTCCTTTTTTTAATGTATTCTCTAAACTATCTGCAAGATATTCACTAAAAATTGAAACATTACCTTTTTTTAATTCTTCTTTCATATTAACAATATTAACCGGTGGCATATTCTTATCATCAATTCTTTTAGGTAATGATAAGTATTTGTAGTTTTTATCTTTGGACTTATAATAACTTTCTAAAGAAGGAGTAGCAGAACCTAATATTAAATCTATACTTTTAATCTCTGCTCTTTTTTTGGCAACCTCCCTGGCGTGATAATAGGGATGTGTATTTTGCTTATATGAGTTTTCATGTTCTTCATCTATTATTATAATACCTAAGTCTTTTACTGGTGCAAAGACTGCTGACCTGGCACCAATTACTATCTTTGATTTACCTGATTTAATATTTCTCCATTCATCATATCTTTCACCAGCTGATAGTCCCGAATGTAATACAGCAATTTCATCTCCAAATCTACTATAAAACCTCTTAACCATAACAGGAGTTAAAGATATTTCAGGAACTAATAAGATAGCACCTTTATCTTTTTTAATTACTTCTTTGATCAATTGAATATACACTTCGGTTTTTCCAGAACCAGTTACTCCGTGTAAAAGATAAGTCTGGTGATTATCTTTTAATAAATTACTTTTTATTATATCCAATACTTTTTTTTGGTTTTTGGTTGGTTTTAATTCCTCAGCCATCTTTAAATCAAAATCTTTATATGGTGACCTATGTTCAATGAATTCTATATACTTTAAAATTTCTTTCTCAACTAAACCATTTATAGAACCCCTATATACTTTCAGTTTATCTAAAAGATCTTTCACCTTATGGTTTTTATTATTATCCTTTATATAATTTAATACTTTATACTGACTAGGTGCTCTCCCCTTTAGATCATCTAGGTAATTATCAATGTTTTTTTCATCTATATTTAATATTACTGCTTTTATTGTCTTTTTTCTAATATTACCCTTAAAAACAGCTGTTGGAACAGCTGCTTTTATAACATTTATCAGTAATGCACAGTAATTATCACTGATCCATCTATATAACTTTAAATCTTTTTCATTAAAAAAAACTTCATTTGTTATTATGCTATCTATATATTTTAAACTTTCCTTTTCAACTTCTGTGTTGTCCTTTATTTTGATTACAAACGCTCTTAATTTTCTTCTTCCAAATTTTATCTTTACTGCCATTCCAATTTTTATCTCATTTATTAAATCTTCAGGTATAATATAGTCATATGCTTTATCAAATTTTTGTACGGGTATATCAACGATTACTTCTGCAAAATTATTCATCTTTACTCCTCTTTTTACTTATTTCTCGGATAGCAAAAAATCCTCCAACTACTAATATGAAATAAAAAGTTGCAACTCTCCAGCTTAAAGTAACTAAACCTACGATATCTTTGGGTATAAATGCTATAAACAAAGACGCAAAACCTAATTCTGCAACTCCACTTGCTCCTGGTGTTGGAGTATAAGGTAAAATTAGATAAAAAATGGTCTGCATAATATAGGCTTGTAAGAAATTAGGTTCAGCTCCAAAAGCCATTAATAAAACTGGCATTATAAAAAAGAGACTACTCCAGAACAATATTGTATAAAATATTCCCCAAAATAATCCTCTTTTCTTTTTTCTCAAAACACCTAAAGACTCTCTAAAATCCTCTAGTTCTCTTCTACCCCTAACTAATAACCGTTTTGCTTTAAAACTGTTATGAATAAACTTTTTAATCTTACCAATGTTTAATATATGATATGTTAATTTATCTCCAATTTTAGGAACTAAAGTTAACAATATAATTCCAGTTGATATTAAAATACCCATTCCAAAACCTAAATAAAAAATATACTTTGGTACTGCCCCAGCGGAAATATATTGATTAAAAAATATTAAAAAGATAGGAGTTAACATTCCAAAGTAAAACAATCTTAATAAAAAATTTGTTACAACTACAGTTGATGCTTTACCAACATTTACACCTTTTTTGTGTAAAAAATATATTTGAAAGGGTCCACCACCACTTGCAAAAGGAGTAACATTTGATACAAAAGCACCAGAAATGTGTATTATGATACAATCCCATAGAGATAATTTTTTATCGATTGTTCCTACCATAACCTTTAACCTTTGCCCTGCTGCTAATTGATTAAATAAGATTAATCCGAAAACAACTAAAATATATTTTTTATCAATATTTCTTATAATTCTCTGTAAAGTATCTTCATCAATAGTTACTAATATAATGATTGTAGAGATTACAAGACTTAATATAACAGCAAATCTAAGACCCTTAAATATTGTTTTTTTATCTATTGATTTTTCTTCAGTATTCATTTGAGTTCCCACCTCTTATAAGCAAGGCAAAACCGAAGGATTAAACTATATCCTCCGGTATATACTTCTACTATACTTTATTTTTAACAGTCTCTACCATATCTAACCTTTCCCAGGGAAGATCTAATTCTAATCTTCCAAAATGACCGTAATTTGTAATTTGACTATAAATAGGTCTCATTAAATCAAATTTATCAATAATTCCCCCTGGTGTTAGATTAAAGTTATTTCTTATAACTTTAGTTAATCTATATTCACTCACTTTTCCAGTATTAAAGGTTTCTACCATTATGGATAATGGATGAGCAACACCGATTGCATAAGAAAGTTGTACTTCACATTTGTCTGCCAATCCTGCTGCAACTATATTTTTAGCAATATGTCTTGCAGCATAAGTAGCTGAACGGTCTACTTTAGTAGGGTCTTTTCCAGAAAAAGCTCCTCCCCCATGGCGAGCCGTCCCGCCATAAGTATCTACAATAATTTTGCGACCAGTTAGACCAGCATCTCCATGTGGACCACCAATAACAAATCTTCCTGTTGGATTAACTAAAATTTCAGTATTATCATCCATCATATCTTCTGGAATAATCTTTGTTATAACGAATTGACACAAGTCTCTTTTAATAGTCTTTTGAGCAACTTCAGGATGATGTTGAGTAGAAATCAATACCTTATCTACTCTTTTGGGCTTATCATTTTCATACTCTACAGTTACCTGTGTTTTACCATCCGGTCTTAAATAATCTAAGGTACCCTTCTTTCTTACTTGTGCTAATCTCTTAGCTAATTTATGAGCCAATGTTATTGGCAAAGGCATATATTCTTCGGTCTCATTTGAAGCATAACCATACATTATACCCTGATCTCCCGCACCTAATTGGTCTTTATCTTTACCCTGTTTTGATTCATATGATTGATTTACACCAATTGCTATATCAGCAGACTGTTCTTTAATAGATGTAATCACACCACAGGTTTCTCCATCAAATCCGTATTTTGCTCTATCATAACCGATATCCATTATGGTTTGTCTTGTTATATCAGTTACATCAACATAACAGTCTGTCGTTATTTCTCCAGATATAAATGCTAAACCGGTTGTAACAAAGGTTTCACAAGCAACTCTAGCATCTTTATCATTTTTTAATATTTCATCTAAAATAGAATCAGAAATCTTATCAGCAACTTTGTCAGGATGACCTTCGGTCACTGATTCTGATGTCATTAGATAATCTTTTGGCATTTTATCACCTTCAATTATATTTATTAATACTTAAAGTTTAGCATATAGAAAATTAAGTGTCAATTTATATTAAAGTCCTGAAACATCTAAACTTTCAACCACTACAGATGCAGAACCAAAATGTCCACTACCAGGTAATCCCATTTTGAAATCATTACCTATTAGCATAATATCTTTGAGTAGTTGTATAAAATTACCTGATATAGTTATTTGTTCAACAGATTTTTTTATCTCTTTATCTTCAATCAAAAATCCTCTTGCAGATAAAGAAAAGTCACCAGAAACTGGATTAGCTCCAGAATGTAGGCCTTGTACCTCATCAATAATCAAGCCGTTTTCAACTTTTTCAACCAATTCTTTAAAACTTAAATTTCCTCTTTTTATATACATATTAGTTGGAGAAATTGATATTCTACTTTTATGTGAACCTCGATAAGCATTACCTGTTGTTTCAACATCGCTCTTTTTAGCAGTTTTATAGTTATGAAGGTAAGTCATTAACTTACCATCCTTTATTACCTCTTTGTACTTTGAAGCTGCTCCTTCAGAATCGAAGGGAGTTCTTCGATAACCCTTTTCATAAAAAGGATCATCAATAATATTAACAATAGAATTTGCAACATTTTGATTTAGTTTGTCTTTAAATAAGGACAATCCCTTTTGTACATTTTCAGCAGAAAAGGTGGAACTAAAAGTAGAAAGAAGGTCAATTACTACTTCATTTTTTAGTAATATCTTGTAACTACCTGATTTCACAGGTTCAGAGTTAAACTTTTTAACTGCATCATTAACAACCTTTTTGGCAAAATCAACTGCATTTACTTCATTTAATTCTCTAAATAGTTGATAATGTGCTGCAGTGTGAACTTCACCTTTATCTTCAGCTACTACTGAAATATAGATATAGCCGATATCATTTTCATAATTTAGTTGAAGTCCTTTACTATTAATTATTCTTTCACCCGTTTTTTCATCAGCATATATACAGTAATTTATATTTTTTATTTTTTCATCTAATTTATAAATATTTTTTTCTATTTCTTTAAGAAGTTCAATTTTTTCTTCTCGATTATAATCATATATTCCAGTTAGTTTTTTAAGCTTTTCATAATTATCATTTTGACCAACTATTTCTTCTTCATCTTCCTCCATTATTTGAGCATTGTTTTTAGCATTATTTAATAAAACATCAATAATATCTTCATCTAATTTTTCTGTATAAGAATAACCCATTTTTTTATCTTTTCCCCTAAAAGCTATTCCATACTCCTCATTTTCTTCATAATAATCCACTTTACCCTTATATAGTCTTATCTCAAAGTTTTCTGATTGGTTTAAATATACTTCACTATCTTTAAAATTACTTTCTTTAGCTTTATTTAATAATACCTGCATAAACTTTTCTTTATTCATTAAGAATTTTCACCTCTTCCACCAACTGTAAGTTCTGAAACTCTTAATGTTGGTTGACCAACTCCAGCTGGAACATTACCACTAATTGACCCACACATTCCTTCTGCAACACCTAAATTATTACCAACTAAATCTATCTTTTTTAATATATCTGCACCTTTGCCAATTAAAGTAGCTCCTCTAACCGGTTTTTTTATTTCTCCATTCTCAATCAAATATCCTTCTCTAACATTAAAGTTGAATTCACCAGTAGCAGGGTTAACCGATCCACCACCCATCTGTTTTGCATAAAGACCATTTTCAGTTTGTCTTATTATTTCTTCTCTTGATAATGAACCACTTTCTATAAAAGTATTTGTCATTCTTGAAGTCGGTGCATATCTATATGATTGTCTTCTTCCTGAACCAGTTGATTTCATATTTAATCTACGCCCGTTCAAGAAATCAACCATATAACTTTTTAATATTCCATCTTTTATTAAAGTATTTCTTTGTGTTTTGTGACCTTCATCATCAAAATTTTGTGAACCCCAGGCATTAGGTATTGTTCCATCATCCACAGCAGTAACAATATCACTTGCAATTTTTTCACCCATTTTTCCAGCAAACACTGAATTGTCCTTTGCTACAGAAGTTGCTTCAAGTCCATGGCCACATGCTTCATGGAATATTACTCCACCAAACTTATTATCAATAATTACCGGCATTTTACCCTGAGGAGCAAAACCAGCATTTATCATTGTAACAGCCATTCTAGATGCCTCTTCAGCAAGGTTTTTTACATTTATTTGATCAAAATATTCATACCCCATATGAGCTCCAGGACCTAAATATCCAGTTTGTTTTTCTCCCTTGTGAGTAGCAATTGCATGAATACCCATTCTAACTCTTGTTCTCTCATCTTCTATAAATACTCCATTTGAATTAGCAATTTGAACATTTTGTGTATAATCAGAAAGTCCTACTACAACTTGTGTTATTAATTTATCATACTCATCTGCTGCTTGGTATGCTTTCTTAATTAAAATAACTTTTTCACTCTGATTCACCTTAGCAGGATATATTTTTACCGGGTGTATATTTTTATAATCACCATAACTTAAACTAATACTATCTTTATCAATTTTTTCAAACATTGAAGCTGCTTTTTTGGCTAGTTTTAAGAGATTATCTTTTTCATCATTATTGGTATATACATATATTTCATTTGTATCTTTGATTACCCTAATTCCTATACCGTAATCAATACCTGTGTTAGCACTATCAATTTTTCCATTTACTAAATTAATTGAATTAGTAATTTTATCTTCTACAAAGACTTCAGCAAAGTCTCCTCCATTGATTAGGGCAGTACTCAAAATATTTTCTATTACACTTTTTGTTAACATCTAAAAACTCCTCTCTTTAATTCATACTATAATTATTTATTATTTAAGAACATTATTTTTCCTGCTTTTATATAAAAAACCGCTCCATAAAAAAGAGCGGTAATTAATTATAAAATTATATCAAAGTATCTAAAATTTTATCAGCTATTACCTCTTTTGATGATCTTTCAATATTAAGCTGACTATCTTTAGTTAAAATTATAACTTCACTTTGATTACTTCCAAATATATCGTTATTTTTAATATCATTTGCTACTATCATGTCTAAATTTTTTCTTTTTAACTTACTCTTTGCATTTTCAATTAAATTTTCACTTTCAGCAGCAAATCCAACTAATTTTTGATTGTCTGATATTTTTTTACTCAATTCACTTAAAATATCTTTAGTACGTTTTAAATTAATAGTAAGATTTTCTTCCTTAGCTTTTTTGATTTTGTTTTCACAAAATTTTTCCGGTGTAAAATCAGCAACTGCAGCAGCCATAATTATGATATCAAAGTCTTTATAACTGCCCATCACCTGTTTATATAAATCATTTGCTGAATTAATTTTAATAAAGTTTACACCAATTGGTGGTTGAAGATCTGTTGGGCCTGAAATTAACGTGACTTTTGCACCCCGATATGTGGCCTGTTTTGCAAGTGCAAAACCGGTCTTCCCACTGGAATTATTAGTTATGTATCGTACTGGATCAATAATTTCTCTTGTTGGCCCAGCAGTTATTAATATCTTTTTGTTCTCTAAATCTTTTTTAGTAAGCTCTTTATAAATATATTCTAGTAATACTTCAGGTTCAGGAAGTCTACCTTTCCCAGTATAACCACATGCTAACATACCTTCTGAAGGTGATATGAACTTATATCCTTTTTCTTTTAAATACGAGATATTATCTTGAACGATTGAGTTGTTATACATATTTACATTCATTGCTGGAGCAATTAAGACAGGTGCTCTTACTGCAGTCATTAACGTAGTTAAAAGGTCATCTGCAATACCATTAGCAATTTTACCAATAATATTAGCAGTTGCAGGACCTAATAAAACTAAATCAGTTTTGTCTGCAAGTGATATATGTTTGACTTCATGTTTTTCAGGTTCAGTAAAAAGATCAGTTTCTACAGGTAGACCAGTAATAGCTCTAAAAGTGGTTGGTGTAATAAACCATTGTGCAGACTCAGTCATTACCACATGAACATCATGACCTTCTTTAGTCAAACTACTTGCTACATGTGCCATCTTATATGCGGCTATACCACCTGATATACCAAGCAAAATGCTTTTTTTATCCACTTTTAACTGTTCCCTCCTATCTTCTTTGCCCTTTCTTTTTCAATTACTTCTTCAACCTTTTTTACAGTTGTATGTAATTTATCATTTACAATTTTATAATCATAGTTTTTCAGTTCTTGAATTTCATCACTTGCATTCTTTAAACGAATCCTTAAACTTTCCTCAGTTTCAGAATCTCTTTTTTTAAGTCTGTTTTTTAGTTCTTCATAATTAGGAGGTAATAAAAATATATAAACGGCATCTTTAAATTTTTCTCCAATTTGTTTAGCACCTTGGATATCGATTTCGAGTATAATATCTTCTCCATTTTTTAAACACTCTTCCACATAACTACGTGGTGTGCCATAATAATTACCATGAACACAAGCTGTTTCAATAAACTCATTATTTTTTTTCATTTTTCCAAATTTATCTTCAGTAATAAAAAAATAATCTACACCATCAATTTCACCCACGCGGGGTTTTCTTGTGGTTGCAGATACAGAATACTTTATATTTTTATAATCTTTCATTAGTTGATCTAATACAGTACCTTTCCCAACCCCTGATGGGCCGGAAAGTACAAAAAGAATTCCCTTTTGCATAATATCACTTCCTAATTATTACTTATCCTTTTTTTCGTTGCTATCATCTAAACGATGTGAAACTGTTTCTGGTTGAATTGCTGATAGAACAACATGATCACTATCTGTAATAATTACTGCTCTAGTTCTACGTCCATATGTAGCATCTATTAACATACCACTTTCTCTTGCTTCCTGTATGATTCTCTTTATTGGAGCAGATTCAGGACTTACAACAGCAATCACTCTGTTTGCTGCTACAATATTTCCAAACCCTATATTTATCAAATTAACATTCATTAAATAATCCTCCTTTATACATATTAACTATGTAAATATTATTATTTTCTATTTTAATTATAATATCACAGAATGATTTATTTAACAAGGATTTTGGGCTATCAATCAACTACTTTAGCCTATTTAATTATTTTGACTAAATATGATTTATAATTTATACTGTTATTATAAGTATTAAGATGAAATTATACATTTTTGGAGGTATTAATTATGTCAATAGATGGAATATTATTATCAGCAATAAAAACAAATTTAATTAATAAACTTAAAGGTGGAAGAATTGATAAAATATATCAAACTGATAAAAGGACAATAACTATGACTGTAAGAAATAATAGTTATAATCACAAGCTTCTTATCAGCTCTGATTCAAGAGAATCAAGAATACAAATCACAGATTTTGATTTTGAAAACCCTAGTTATCCACCAGATTTTTGCATGTTGCTTAGAAAATATATAATGAGGGGAATTATAAAGGATATTACACAACCTGATTTTGAAAGAATTCTAGAATTAAAAATTGAAAGCTACAATAAAATTTACCATCTTATCATTGAAATTATGGGTAGGTATAATAATATAATATTAATAAATGATAACAATTTAGTTTTAGATGCAATTACCAGACTCACAGATCAAGGGAAAAGAGATATTCATCCTGGAAGTACATACGAATATCCACCCAGACAAGATAAATTAAATCCACTTAGTGTTAATTATAATACTTTCTTCAGTCAAATACCCTCTGATTTCGATAAAAAGGTGTATCAAGCGGTCATGTTTAACTTTAGGGGAATTGGACCTGCTTCAAGTAAAGAAATCGCTTGTAGAGCTAATATTGACCATAATACAAAATACAATGAATTAGAAAAATCGAAAAAAGATGAGCTTTTTGAAAGTTTCAATAATATATTTAATAATTTAAAAAACAATGAATTTAATCCAGCTATAGGATATAAAGATAATGAAATTGATTACTATTCAGCTTTTAAGTTAAACTATAAACAAAACATTAAAAAAGTTATAGAATTCAAAGATACAGACGAATTATTTGAGTATTACTATAAACACTATCTTAAAGATATTGAAGTAAAAGAAAAAAAGAATAAATTAAACGGTATTGTAAAAGGGTTTTTAAAGAAAAACATAAAAAAGCAAGATGAATTCAAAAAAGATTTAAAGCAAAACAAAAACTTTGAACTTTTTAAACAAAAAGGTGAACTTATCAAAGCAAATTTACATCAAATAAAAAAAGGTGAGCAAAGTATTAAGCTTACTAATTACTATAATAAAAACCAGGAAGAAATAAAAATTGATCTAGATCCAAAAGCTACACCAATCGAAAATGCGCAAAAATACTTTAAAAAATACCAAAAAGCTAAAAAGAGCCTTTCACATCTAAAAAGACAAATTGGGAAGTTAAGACATGAAGAAAAGTATTTGGATCAAATTCTTTACAACATTGAACAAGTTAATAACCTTGATGAATTAAACGAAATTGAAAATGAATTAAAAGAAGAAGGATATATAAAAGAAAACAAACAAAAGAAAAATAACGAGAACAAAAAACTTCCCCCCTATAAATATACTAGTTCTGATGACTATCAAATTTTAATAGGTAGAAACAATAAACAAAATGATAAGTTAACAAAATATATCGCAAATAAAGGTGATCTATGGTTACACACAAAAAAAATAGCTGGTTCACATGTCATAATTAGGAATCACACAAATGATGAAGTTCCAGAAGAAACAATACTTGAAGCAGCGAGACTTGCAGCATATTTCAGTAAAGCAAAAGAATCAAAAAATGTTCCAATTGATTTTACACCAGTTGAAAATGTAAATAAACCTAAGGGTGCTAAACCTGGTCTAGTCTATTATGAAAAATATCAGACTGTCTATGTTGATCCCGCTTCAAAAGAGGTGATAAAAAAAATTGAAAAATAAATATGTTTTTATGACAATAATATTATTTTTATTAGTATTAGGCTTCACGAGTAATATACAAGCTGAAATTTCCAGAATAAATATTGATAAAGATATCTATTTAGTCGAAAACTTTGAACGTTTTAAATCTATTAAATCTCCCAAACTTGCATTAGCTTTAAGTGGGGGAGGAGCAAGAGGTTTTGTAAATCTAGGAGTTATTAAAGCACTGGATGAAGAAGGAATTTATCCAGATATTATAATTGGATCAAGTATGGGAGCTATTATTAGTACACTTTATGGAAGTGGTCTTGATTATAACAGTATAGAAACTATAAGTACAACTTTACCTTTTAGAACATTATTTGATATTAATTTAATTCCTGTGTATTCAGTGTTTCAATCAGATAAATTAAATTATATTTTAGAAAAAATTTCTCCAGAAGATAGTATAGAAAATTTCCCTATCAAAACGGCATTGCTTACATTTGATTTGGACAGTGGCTATAAGTATATTGCTACGAAAGGCAAAATATCTGAAACACTTCAGAGTACCTATTCAATTCCTTTTTATTATACGGTTAAAAAAAGCAAAGGTCGATATCTCATGGATCCTGGTATATTTGAAATGGTACCTGCTAAGGCTGCAAAAGCATTAACGGCTGATATTGTAATTGCAACAACAGCTTTTGATGAATTACCCTATGATACTTATAAATATCCTTTCCAATCATTATTTAGAATGTTACTTTTAGTTCAACAAAGAAATGGACAATCTATTTTAGAAGATTATTCAGACATTGTAATAAATAATGATGTTAGTGATTTTGATTTCAAGGACTTTGATAAGATAGAAACTTTTATAGAAATCGGCTATAAAAATACTAAAAGAATGATGCCCCAAATTAAAAGAGTGTTAAAAGAAAAAAACTATAAATCATCTAAACCAAATTTTGTGACTCTTGATGAAGGTTATTATGAAAAAATATATACTGATATACTTTTTGATAGAATCATCTATCCTAATACTAACTTTAAATTTCTTTTGTATTATTTTAACAGTGAATCCTTTTTCGAACAGGATTTATTTAAAAAATTAGTTTATGATTTTCATTATGGTCTATACTATGAAAAATCACAACTTCAATTAAAAACACTTTTTGATGTAGATAAAGACCGACATACAGAAATGTTTTTAAGATATAAAAAACTAACTAAAAATACTGATCTGATATTAAAAATGAAAAACAACCCTAAATATAATAGTATTGATTATATAAGTGAACTAAGATATTTTATTAAAAACTCATCAATTTCAAGCGGCATTGCTAATTTAAATTTAGAAAATTACTATTATCTAAATAATAATGTTAAACTTGAAGGAAGAAAAGTTGACTTTCAATACAATCTAGACTTACTTTTACACAATACAAAAAAACCACAGTTTATTAACTCCAGTCAAATCAACTATGATATTAATTATTACTGGATGTATACAAATAAATTTGTATATTCAAATACTAAATTATTAGGAAATCCAGATATATATAGAGGTGTAAATAGAAATAGTAAAGAAAAAACTTCTTTGTCAACTGCTATAACCTATAATATTCCCTTTAATGAATCTCCAGAACTGCTATTCTTTTTATCATTAGAAGAAATTAAACCATCAATATTTTTAGATATCGAGTTAACTGACGAATTAAATTATGCTTTGGGAATTAACTTTGATATGCTCTCTTCTGTTATGGGTCTAAAACCATTAGATATCGATTTAAGTGCAGCTTATGATAAAAATGCTGGTTACTTAGTCTATAATTTTTCAGTAGATATTAAATTCTAAATAAAAAATGCCCTCAATTTTGAGGGCATTTCAGAGTGTAGACAAAGTCACAAGATAAACACAAATATCTTGTGGCTTTTTTTAATAAAAAACCATCAAAACCCCTTATATATCAAGACTTTAAGTCACTTTTATGATATAATATATATAAGAGGT